>Ga0208979_100181_pt1 | contig 88111 bp, 78 predicted proteins | sample HotLakConsUCCSLE_FD_184738 | JGI IMG/M metagenome (GOLD analysis project Ga0208979, IMG submission 184738) | Hypersaline microbial mat communities from Hot Lake, Washington, USA - Hot Lake Consortium UCC-SLE (SPAdes) | ecosystem: Environmental > Aquatic > Non-marine Saline and Alkaline >... | reverse complement strand
GACCATCCCGATTGTATTTCCCGCGGTTCGCTTTCGTCCACATCGTTTCCATGTCCTCGTCGAATCAATCCAAAGGCATGGAATCACAAACGATTCATATCATTCAACTTCTTTGTGGACCGACACTTATAAAGAGGCAATAATCGCTCAGGCTGTTTCAATAGCGAGAAACGGATTCGCTTCGTTTCCGTTAACTCCAAATGATCTGGCGGGCCGGACAATCTTCCAAGTCAATGATCTTGCGTCCGATCTCGTTCTAAGAAAGGCTGCTCAAAACATTCGGAGGATTACAGCGTCCAAGCAAGGCAGCCGTATGGAAATCATTCGTCGCCTAAAGCTATTTTGTGAAGAAGGTATGCCATTCACAGTCGCGAAGATGGACATCAAGAGTTTCTATCCTTCCGTCGATCAAGATGCACTAACGAGCCAACTCAGTAGGCGGCTTGCGACCGCTCCAAGTACGAGGGCAGTCATCAACTCCTTGATTGATCGATGCAAATCAAATTCTTTAAGCGGACTGCCTCCAGGCTTGGCAATAAGTGCAGAGCTCAGTGAATTCTACATGCAGGATTTTGACCGCCGTATGAGACATTTATTGCGGGCACATTACTTCGCACGCTATGTGGATGATATCGTGATCGTCCTGCCAGAACTGGATGACCCTAAGAACATTAGGAAACAGATCGAAGATTCGCTACCGCCTGGCCTCAAATTAAATTCTTCTAAATCTAGATTTTATTCTTTTAGCGGCACTAAAACAAAAATCCCAGCCATTGAGCACTGCTTCGAATACCTCGGCTTCAAGTTCAACGTATCTCAATTGAACAATGATAGGCCATTTTCTCGAAATGTCAGTATAGATATTGCTGAGTCAAAAATAAAGAAGAACAAGACGAGAATTGTAAGGTCATTTCTTCAGTACCTATCTGATGGAAATTTTCATGACCTTGAGGACCGTGTGCGCATACTGACATGTGGCTATCAATTTTTTGACGAAAAGCAGCAAAAGATGCGAAACGCGGGTCTACAGCACACCTATAGCCTCATCGATATTAATGCTCCTGCATTGTTCGAACTCGATAGGTTCTTTGCAGGAATTGTATTGAGCAGGTCAGGACCAATTGGCGGGAGGCTGGCACTCACGCTGACCAACCGCGCACGAAAGGAACTTCTCAGATATTCATTTGTCACAGGCGTGACCAACGGAGCCCACTTCCGGTTCAGCGCGGACCGATTGGCGAGTCTGATGGGGTGCTGGAAGTATGCCTAGCAGACGAAAGTCGCGAGTTAACCTAAATAGGGCGGACAAATGGCGCGTCGTGCTCACTGACACCTCACCTTTCGAAGTGCCGATAATTGTTAGCAATGATGGGTTTTATAAGAACCTACATGGCATACCCACAAAGTCGGCGCACTTCAAAAAAATGATCAATGCACTTGTGCTGGAGGATGACGGCAAGGGCTACACTGTTCCGCTAAGGTACAACATCGTCAAGGATTCTCGCAGTGTGAGGACATTGAGTCTTCTTCATCCGAAGGGACAGGCGATATTGGCCGAATTCTACCAAAAATATGAAGAGTTAATCTGCGAGTATGCTTCGCGTGGAACATTTTCCATACGTGCACCGAAGAACGTTGGGAGTTCCTTTTTTGTCCCATCTTCAGTTGAGAACAAAAACCGCTACAAGAACGCAACGGTCGACACAATAGAATTGGACAAGTTGGTGCGAAACCCGGCTAGCTATTTCGCCTACTCGGGTTTTGAGCGCCTCTATCAGTTTTTTGCTTCCAATGATCATATTCGCCTGGAGAAAAAATTTAGATACCAGTTATCTTTGGACATAAGTAAGTGTTTCGACAGTGTTTATACGCACTCAATAGCTTGGGCAACAAAAAGTAAAAATGAGGCGAAAGAAAACACATCTGCGTTGAGTTTTGGAAATCAATTCGACAAAGTAATGCAGAGACTTAATCATAACGAAACTAGTGGGATTTGCATCGGCCCAGAGGCAAGTCGAATTTTTGCCGAAATCATACTTGCTAAGGTGGATCAAAACGCACGCCGCAGCCTCGAAGAAGCAAGCCCTTCGATACGTGACGGTGTCGACTACGAGTGCAGGCGCTACGTAGACAATTACTATGTTTTTTCAAACGATCCCCTTACGGCCGAGCAAGTTGAGCACGAGCTATCAATCGCGTTGCGGGAATATAATTTGCACCTAAACACTGCGAAAAGAGAATTGGACAAGCGTCCATTTTATTCGAAAAAATCACTCGTAATCGACGAGATCAACAAATCTCTTTCTGCACTTTGGGAGAAATTATTTGAAAGTGTAGCCTCGCCAACGGTTGGCAAGAGCTTGTTGATGCCGAAGTACATATACAAGTACCGTTCATTGTTCGGGAAATTGACGAGAGAGGTAAAGGCAGCATGCTTTGCTTCGGAGCTAGGCTACGATGCAGTTGCGAACTATGTTATCGGTGCTATACGCCGCAAAGTTATCGATATCGCAGATAGCTATGTTGATCTGGCCTCGATGGAGGAAAGCCCCGTCATTGACCGGGACTATCGGCACATGTTTTTTTTCCTGCTTGATGTTGGGTTTTATTTTTTCACGCTTCATCCAACCGTTGCATCGTCTCTTGGTCTATCTCACGCCATTGTACGCGCTGCACAGCACCTTCAGAAACACGACGGTGAAGGTTTAGAAATTCTGAAAGAGTCCTCTCTGCGTTGGACATCACAGTTGGCGAGAGCACCTAGCTTCGAAGGATTATTCTCAAAGAACTCGGTTATCCCTATCGAGATTCTGAACATTTTGATCAGCCTCAAGCAATTTGGCGGCGACGTGCAGCTCGCGCACGAACTGATTTCGCTCACGAAACTGGATAGAAAGAGTCAAGGTTATTTCGAACTGGTCGTGAAGCTGTTCATCTACGGAGATCGTCCAGAGTTTTCAGTCCAACGAAATGAAATATGGGAAACCATCTGCGAAAGAGTGGAGTCGGAGAGGTATCTTACAAGGGATTCGGAAACTGTTCACATGTTGCTTGATATATTTGCTTGCCCTTACATCGAAAAGGCAAAACGAGTTAAGTTGCTGCGGGCTTCATGGAAAAAAATGGGCTCCAGCCTTGGTAACATCAATGCGGCAGGGGCCGATGCCTTAGTCGAGGAAATCCAGCAGCAGCATTGGTTCGTTCGCTGGGACGGTGTCGATCTTCTGAACATGATCGAAAAGAAGGAATTGAGCAGCGTCTATGCTTAGGGTACTGATGATCGCGGGTGCCAGCCACGTTTTGCCTTAACTCGTTTTACGGTACATACGGGCGATCAAACTGCGGTGTCTAACCTCGCGTTGGACACGTGGATCGTACAGTCCGCGTAAGAGGTCGTCTTGAGCAGCAATGCACACACTTACGTTGGCTGGCATCCAAAAACTCCTAGGGGCACCCTAAAACATTCGCGCTCTATCCACAGATACCATCGATTTGCCCTTCTCGCTGCCAAGAAGCAAGCTAGTCTCGTGTGAAGTCGCCATAGGAGCCCAATCTTAGACGTGTTTGAGCATATCCTCCACCGAGGTCGATTTGATATACCTTGCAGGATTCTCGCCTTCGGCCAAAACGGCGAAGTGCCGTTCACCACACTTGATCTTCGCACCTTCCTTGTGACGCAAATCGTCCCACCAACCGCTGCTCTTTGTCTCTACGACAAAGTATAGCCTCTCCTGCCCGTCGTCCTCGACCAGCACCGCCCAATCAGGGTTATAGGTCCCGAGCGGGGTCGGGACTTTGAACCAAGACGGGAGCTTGGCGTACACCTTCACGGCTTCGTTGGCTTCCATGTCTTCAGCGAACCGCTTTTCGACTCCAGCAGAGTCGTAAATGACATGCTGATAGACCGATTTTTGCGTCTCCAACGTGTTCTTCAGGTAGCCTGAGAGCTCTTCCTGTTTGAACAGCTCTTGCGCATAGTACTGGTCGTCACCCATCCGCTGATAGCGAATGCCGTCTACCAGTGCGAGCCGTTTGGTCCGATTAATCGCTTCCTCCGCAATGTCGATGAATTCCTGCGGATTCTTTTTGAAGTCATGCAGACGGCGACTGCTCGTTAGGATTTCAACCAGACTTCTGCGCGTGAGATGAGTCTTATCCTGAAGATCGGTCAGCAAGTCGGGGAGCTCGATGTCACTCTCACTGATCGACGTGAAGGCTGATGTGTCGCCCTCTTTCGCTTGAACTCCACCTTTGCCGATAGCAATATCCGCTTTGCGGAACCGTGCCCTTGTTTTGGTGATCGGCGGCGCGTCCTGAATGGCAGTCGCGCAATCCTCAACGAGCTTTGCATTGTCAAAATCCACGCGGTACGTGGTCTTGTGCTTTATCCTGTCCCAGAGCTGCCTGAAGCCTACACTTTCCAAGACGGCTTCACGGGTACGGATCGTCAAACGGTCATCGGCATTCTTGATATCTAGCTTTCCTGCCAACTTGCGTAGGATGTCCTTGATATCTGCCTCTTGCTCGGAGAGATCATCGGGCAAGACAAGCGTGTTGTCCTTTAGCGCAGTGCGGAGCGTGTCCAACACCTTACCGCGACTGTCCAGGAAGCCTTGGTCTTTCAGAAACTCCCATACCACCTCGGACTTCTCCACGCCAAGCGGTGTGGTCGAGCCATCGACAGCTGTTACGGCGATGTTGGCGAACTGGTGCTTCTCCACCACGCCGAAACGGATGCCAGTATCGGCCTCGATTTCCTTCTGTAGATTCTCTGCAAACTGCTCGTAGCTTTCGGTAGCAATCACTGTGAGCGTGTTCACATCAAATCCCCGCAAGCGGAGGCCTTCCTGATTTACGCAAAGACGCAGACCCCGGCCGATCGTTTGCCGACGTTCCCGCTCCGAGCCCATGTCCCGCAGCGCACAAATCTGGAAGACGTTCGGGTTATCCCAACCTTCTTTGAGTGCTGAATGGGAGAAGATGAATTTGAGCTTTGACTCAAAGCTCAATAGCTTCTCTTTGTCCTTCATTATCAGGTTGTATGCACGTTCAGCGTTGTCACGGTTTGTCTGGTTGTTCTCATCTGTCTCCGTCCAGCCACCTTTCTTGTCGATTGAAAAGTAGCCGTTGTGCACTTCGTCGGCCTCAACATCGAGATCAACCTTTTCGAAGAGCGTCTGATATGCTTCGCTTTTCGCAAGCTTGCGATACTCCTCCTCAAACATCAGGGCATACTTGCCCTTTACGATATTTCCATGCTCATCGTACTGGCGGTAGAACTCTACGCTATCGATGAAGAACAGACTGAGCACCTTGACCCCCCGCTTCTGGGCTGCAAACCGCATCTCTTTGTCGAGATGTTCTTTGATCGTGCGGCGGATCATCAGGCGTTTCAGATCATCTGGATTGACCCCGCCAACGGATTCTCCAGGGTGAAGCGTGACCTCCCCACCAGGCATGCTCAGCTCGATAGTCTCATTGTCCTTGCCACAGGTGATTGTCCCGATGCGAAAATTCTCGTAGAGCGCACGTCCAGTTTCCTGCTCCAGATCGTCGCCGTCTTCGACAGTCAGGATGTCTCTCCGCACATTGCCTCCACGCAGGAAATCGGCCTCAATCTTCGCAGTTATCGAGCCACTGCGGTTGTGGGTCGATATCAGCTTCACATATGGCTTATTGTGCCCGCCTTCGACCTCCAGCGAGGCAACCTCAATCTGCTTCACCAGTTCACGTTCATAGGCATCAACAGCATCGAGGCGGTAGACCATTTGATGCTTGTCCACATGGGTCGCGGAATAGCGCAGCGTGCAGAGAGGGTTCATTGCCTGTAGGGCTTCCTTACCACGGCCCGTCATCCCACCATCTACGCTTTGCGGCTCATCCACGATGATGATCGGGTGAGTGGCACGAACTAGATCGATGGGCTTTTCTCCGCCCGTCTTCTCGCTTTCCTTGTAGAGATTGTTCACTTCCTTCTTGTTGATCGCCCCGACCGTGACGACCATAATCTGAACGTTCGGGCTAGTGGCGAAGTTACGCACTGTACCTGGTGTCGTGGAATCGTACTGGAAGTATTCGTACCCTTTGGCGGTGGGGTACAGGTTCTCAAAATGGTCGCGGGTGATCTGGAGTGTCTTGTATGTCCCTTCCTTAATCGCCACTGAGGGCACGACGATTACAAATTTGTTGAAGCCGTAGCGCTTGTTCAGTTCGAAGATGGTGCGGAGATAGACGTAAGTCTTGCCCGTTCCTGTCTCCATCTCAACAGTGAAGTCGCCGCCCGAAAGGGTATCTGAAGGCCGCAGCCCGTTGCGAAGCTGGATCGTTTGCAAGTTTTCAAGAATTTCGTCGTCCAGCAGCTCCAAACGGTTGCCTATACCCAGCTCGCTTTCCGTGATCCCGAACGAGCCTTGCGCCGAATCCTTGGGGCGATATGTGACGGTAAACTCAGTGCGGTTGATGTCCTGCCCCTGAAACAGGTCAACGACCGACTCAATCGCCGCGTGTTGGTAGTCGAGATTGTCTTCAAAATGCAGTTTCATGTGCGTCTCCAGTCTTACAAGCTGCGCACATGAGCAATGCCGTTCTGCTCCAGAATGGCGGTCATGTTGGTTTTGGCGATGTCATCACCGAAGGCGCTGTCGCGGAACACAACCTGTGTGTCTGAGGCAGGCTTAAGCTCATTGTGCCAAGCGGTGATTCCCTGAGCCAACGGCTCGATCTCGTCTTTCGCAATCCTGTCATCCAGGCAGGCAAACATCACACCGAAGCCGATGCTGTAAATTGTTTTGCCCATTACTTTTTTCTCTTCAATCGGAACAGTCAGATCGACACCGCGCTTAAGAAGAATCTCATAGAGAACATCTTGCTCGCTTCGACCTTCAACAAGGTGCTCTGCATGATCGAGCAGACTCTTTTCTAGGTCGGATGCGTCAGGGTTCCAAGCTAAGATATTGCTACTGTCCAATTTGAAGAGTCTGAATCCGAGGTCACCTGCATATTCAGGCTCTTCTGCGAGTATACCTTGCCGCGCTTTCCTGAGACGATCCGCAGCGATCTGTGAAATCGTCCTATAGCCAGCCTTATATGCGGGGGCCTTGCTGTCGAGCTCCTCTGGCAGTTGAACTGCTATGAACCTACGGCGCTTTGGGCTTTCTTGCTCTACCTCGAAGAGCGCCTGCCCTAGAGTGCCTGAGCCAAAAAAGAAGTCTAGGACGATATCATCGGCTTTGGTGCCATAGTAGATGCATCTCTTCAGCAGTTCTACTGACTTCGGATATTCGAGCGACGTTCCAGGTATAAGAGCCTTCAGTGCGCGACTACCTGCATCACTAGAAAATTCCCCTCCCATCCAAATAGACTTTGGAAGAGAGCCTGATACGGACGCATCATCAAACTCATCCTCATCTAGGTCATCCTCCCCTTCTATTGGGGTTGGATTTGCTGCATCTAGATAGATTCGATAGGAAATGTTCCATTTATTGCTGTTCTTTACGTATTTCGCCTCCAGGATGCTTAGATTTTCTCGTGTTTTATCTTTTCCCCACCTCCACCGTCCATCAGAGCCGTCGCTTTTTAGTGGAGTGATTTTAATATCCGCTTCAGATTTCCTATCTAGGGACATCTCTTTACTTACTTGATTGTAATATAGCGGAAACCACATGTTTGGACGATCGCTGCGATTGTCTGGGCCACCTCTTTTGCGCAGGTCCCGCAGCTTGTATTTCCTTCCATCCTCGTCTGTTATTTTGTATTCAGCGCGCTGCGCTTCTGTCAGAGGTAAACCGATAGTCTCAAAATTTTTCTTTCTAAATGCAAGAATGTACTCATGAGCCATTGCCACATTTGTCTTATCATTTCGCCCCTTATAGTTGGTAATCACTGTAAATTGCGCCACAAAATTTTCTAATCCAAATATTTGCTCGCAAATCTGACGCAGATTGCAACATTCTTTCTCATCAATACTTATTAATATTACGCCATCATGGCTCAAAAGATTTTTTGCAACAAGCAACCGAGGGTACATCATGTTCAGCCAATTAGTATGGAACCGACCTGAACTTTCGGTATTGGACGTTACCATCAGCCCCTCATCCGATTTTTGCCCTGTATACTTTAGATAAGTCTCAAGATTGTCTTGATAATTGTCAGGGTAAATGAATTCTTTCCCTGTGTTGTAGGGCGGATCAATGTAAATCATCTTGACCTTGCCTGCGTAGCTTTTCTGCAAGAGCTTCAGAACTTCGAGGTTGTCGCCTTCGATGAAGAGATTCTGGGTTGTGTCCCAATCAACGCTTTCCTCAGGGCATGGGCGCAATGTGCCCACGGACGGCGTAAGCGCGATCTGACGGGCTTTTTTCTTACCGTGCCAAGTGAGACCGTACTTCTCATCACCATCTGCAACAGTTTCACCGAGCAACTGGCGAAGCACTTCGAAATCGATACCGTCCTCTGTGAATGCATCGGGAAAGATGGCCTTCAGAGCTTCTATGTTCTCTTCGATGACATTCAGGCTTTCGCCGTCCTCTTGCTTCAATACGTCCATTACTCTTGTCCTCACAATTCTTTCCGTACCGCTTCGATACGATCACTCAGCTGCTTGATCCTTGTGTTCAGGCTCACCTGACTTCCAAGGTTTTTCTCTTTCTTCAGCTCATTGCGGAGTTGACTCCGCTCCTGATGAAACTTCTCGATTTGGTGCAGTGCCTCCAGACGCTCCGTCTTGCCCTTCGGCATGCTGCCCGCTTCCCCTTGCAGCGCGTAGCTACCCGAATGCACGGCGCAGTTCAAAGCAATGATCCGTGCGACCGCATCCTGATAAAAGCTTTGAAGGTTGCGGTAGCTGAAATTCGTGACGTGGAAGTCTGCGAGGAAAGCCTCCTGTGCAGGATCGGGCGAAGTCAGATCGATCCAGCCCGTGTCGTATGTGTTCTCGGTGACGATCCTGTTCGTATCGGCACGGTTGATCCGCTTGTCGGCGGCATTTAAGGCGAGCCGTGATCCGCAGACGAACAAAATCAGCAGAGGGTATGGGATGGCTTTCTGGATCACTGAAGCGATGCGGAGATGTCGATCTGCCACGGTGAGTACCACCTGCAAGACTGCGATCTCAAGATACTCGTGCGTGTCATCTTCGAGCTTGGGAATATTGATGGTCGAGGGCTTAATCGTATAGCGCCACTCGATCCCTTCGATGTCTTCGACGAAGGCCTTTTTGTCGGTCGCTCCGAGCTGTCCGTGTTCATAGAACTGCTTTTTGAAAAGGCGCTTACCGAGGACGCAAGCTGCGGGAATTGCCAGATGTTCGTGGAACTGATCGATGTTCCGGATTTGAGTCATGGCGCATTCACCACCATGTAGCTGACCACCTCGAAATCCTCCATGCCCTGGAAGCTGTCCCTGGTCAGGTTCGTACCGCCCCGCGAGAACAGGCTTTCTACACCTTTCTCTTCGGACTTGCCGACGACGCTGGCAACAGCGCTTTCAAGCAGAGCGCGGTAGTGGCTCATGTCACGACCGTTCTTCGTCTTCGCATTCATCCGGTCTACAGCACTTTTGTCTACCGAGCGCTTTCCGAGGCTATGCTTCTTGAGCACGTCGAGGACTTTCTTCGACTGCGTGAAACTGAAAGAGACCTGACCGTCATCACTGACATAGGTCATGTAGTAGGGTGCGAGTGCGTAGCCATCGTCGTTCGACACGGGTTTACCTACATTCTTCAGACAGAAAATTACACCAGGCGGCAGGCCTTCGAGCTTTAGCGCATGATCGAGGGTTGCGGCAGCGAACAGCCCTGTCGGGGCCGTTTCCAACTCGTGAAGGTGTTCTTTCATGAAGGCCGACAAATCCATCCTGAAGTCATTGAGAGTCAAATCGGTGATGGAAACGCCGCCCGACATATCTTCGAGATCAACAACCGTGTTTTGAAGCTGCTGGAGTTGATTTCGACGGTACTCCAGATCGTTCATGCGACCTGTGCTGTCTTGCTCGATGACATTCTCTTCTCCTGTGGCTGAGATATCGAGCAGCACCATCCGTCCGCTTACTCGCGCCTCAAGGTTGATGTATTCATCAAGCTCCATGTTCGGCCAAAAATTCACGAGCTGGATTACTGCGTTTCTTGAGCCAAGACGGTCGATGCGCCCGAAGCGCTGGATGATCCGGACAGGGTTCCAGTGAATGTCGTAATTCACCAGATAGTCGCAGTCCTGAAGGTTTTGACCTTCAGAGATACAGTCGGTGGCGATCAGCAAGTCGATTTCTTCGGTCGCGCCTTCGTCGATCTTAGAACGCTCCTTCGAGACAGGCGAAAATGCGGCGAGCAAACTGTCGAAGTTATTGCTCTGGCCTAACATATTTGTCTTGTTTGTACCGCCGCCAGTGATCTGGGCTGCATTTATGCCGAGCGTGTCCTTTGCCCATCCGGCAATGTTTCCGTAAAGATAGTTCGCCGTGTCGCTGAAGGCTGTGAAGACAACGATCTTCCGGTTGCCCTTGTTGATCGGACTATTGCACTTGTCAGCGATCAAGTCCCTCAGGTTGTGAAGCTTGGCATCGCGACTCGCCTCGACCTTGCGAGCTTCGTCCAGCAAGGCTGCAAGCTTGGCCTGGTCGTCCTGCAAGTCCTGCCGCCAGCGGTGCTCGTCCATGTCCTTGATGAGCACCTTCACTTTACGCCCTATCAGATAAGCATCGAATGCAGGATCATCTGTTTCCACATCCTCGATCCCTAGTTCCTCAATATCATCTGAACTGTGGCTTTCGAGCTTCTCAAGCAAGCGCTCGACTTCCCCGAGCAGCTTCTCAAGCGTCAGGGCAAAAGAATTGATGGAGCTCTCCATGCGTTTGAGCAGGTTCACGCGCATCAGGTGGATTAGGCTCTGTTCACGGTCGATCTGGCGGAACACTGATTGACCGCCCTTGACCTGCACGTCATATTTTCGGCTGTATTCTTCCCGCTTGTCTGCCCGCACATATTTAAGCGGGGAATAGGCGCTCAGGTTCAGCTTTCGGATTGTGCGATTGATCTCACGCAAAGGCGGAAACTGTCCTAGCGTATCGATATCAGCCTTTATGTTGATCGGCTTAAGGCGCTCGGGAAACGACCCGATCTCTGTCAAATCATAGTATTTTTCAATATGCTTGCGTGACCGCGCGATCGTGAGAAGGTCAAGCAGCTTGAAATAGTCGAAGTTCATGCTGTCGAGCAAACCTCCAACCGTTCGCTCGCTATCCTCCTGGCGCAACCAGTTGTTAAAGCGCGTTTGGGCTTTGCGCAGCGTCTCCTCGATACTCGCGATGCCCTGTTCTCCGTAGGCGCTGTCGATGCCTTCCGTGATGAAGGCAACCTGGTTTTTCAAATCGTTCATGCGGTTGTTGACGGGGGTCGCCGAGAGCATCAGTACCTTCGTCTTCACCCCCGAACGGATTATCTCATCCATCAGCCGTGAGTAGCGGGTCAGCCCTTCCTTCGCAGAGCTCGAATTTCGGAAGTTGTGGGATTCATCGATAACCACAAGATCGTAGTTTCCCCAATTCAGGGTTTCGAGATTAATCTCGCCCGATCGACCTTGCAGGCGGGTTAAGTCGGTGTGATTCAAAACATCATAGTTGAAGCGATCTGCTGAAAGCAGGTTGCGCTTGTCGTTGACCGTGTAAACCGTCCAATTGTCCCGCAGTTTCTTTGGGCACAGGACGAGTACACGGTCGTTGCGCAGCTCATAGTATTTGATGACCGCCAGAGCTTCGAAGGTTTTACCGAGACCGACACTGTCGGCTAAGATGCAGCCGTTGTATTTTTCGAGCTTGTCGATTGCGCCGAGAACGCCATCCCTTTGGAACTTGTAGAGCTTGTTCCATACAATCGTGTCTTTAAAACCCGTCTTCGACTTTATGATGTTTTCTTCGTCGATATCTTCGAGGAAGTCCTTAAAGAGGTTGTAGAGTGTCAAGAAATAGATAAATTCGGGCGCTTGCTCTTTGACGAGCTTATCCATCCTTTCTAGCAGCATGGCCTTCGCGTCTTCGACGGCAGACGGATCGTTCCAGATCGTCTCAAACCATTCCAGCATCGCCTGGGTGCTTGGCGCGTCCTTGGCGCACATATTCATGTGGAAGCGGTTTGACTCTGAGTAGCCGAAACCTGTGGACGTGAAGGCCGAGCTCCCCTGAATGCCAATAGCGTCACCGTTCTTGCCCTGTGCGAGCAGAAGATTTTGCCCAAAAGCACGAGGGTTTTTTGCAACCTTGATATCAGCCTTTTCAGCAAGCCATTTCGCGCATTCCTTCGCGACACGGTTCTGGTCAAGGCGGTTCCTGAAACGAAGCTCGAACTCGTCGCCCTCCAATCCGACGACCCTTTCGCCGACCATATCGGTCCCATGTTCATTCGCCAGCAAGAGACGGAACTTTTCGATCCCTTTGAGTTCGTTCTTAAGTGACTCATAGCCGTAGATCGAAAACAAGCCCGAGATCACCGACAGCTTTGAACCCTCGGTCAGATGTTCTCGCAGAGCGTCTCCAACCTTGCCGTTTTTTTTGTTGTCCAGAAGCATCAGTTGCCCAACCCGAAATCTCTTATTAATATTTCAACTCACTCATGTAAGCTCTGCTTTTTATAAATTCCGAGGCCTTTCGAAATCGAGGCTTTGCTCCGCTCCCACTGGGGCAAACCGATACGGTATCCCTATCATGATCGATAGGATTTCCGCGAATCCCTTGAACCCCACTATGTCAGATTGAATTCTAAATCGTCCATCAGCACCAATCACGTCGCCCCTATTTTTACGCAAATGATGTGGGAGAATGGGAGGCGCTGAAGGGTAATGGCGATTGGACCATCGAGGTTTTCAGGCGCAGCGACAATCAGAAGGGCTTCAAGTTGCTTCCGCGACGTTGGGATGGCCATCATCTGATAGACATCCTGCTTCGTTCCCGAAATCCATTGCCAGTCTGGAGGAAACCCCTGAAATTCTGGTTATCTGACGACGTGTCAGTACCACTGTCTCCGATGCCGGAACCGGATCATCGTCATGAGGCAAGTTTAAATGCCTCGATGTGAGCCTTTCCCACGATGTTCTCGTGATCGTGCTGGTGGGTTCATCGATGGAACGAACGCCCTTCTCATTAACCCTTCGATCGCCGACCAGCTTGTCAGATTCAACTTGTCCGCGTATAAAGTCGACGACACCCGGAGGCGCGACAATGACAACGAGACTCATACACATAGCCCGCTGAATTCACCCGCCCCTGGCGGCTCTCTGGCTATTTCTATGAGGTCTATCATGTCTGATCAAACTCTGAGCTACGCGCTCGCTGAACTTCATGTTGCTCGCGCGCTCAAGCCATTCCTCCGATCCAAGAAGTTCCTTATCGCTATCATCACGCCGTATAATATTGAACTCAACGACTGGATTTATGCAGCGTCAGGAATCTTGGAAGAAAACAAAAAAGATGATGATGACGACGATTGGAGTCATCTCAATTCCAGAAAGAAAAAAGCTGTCCGGATTGACACAGTGATGACACCAGCGGCGGCAACGATGGGTCTGGAAACAATTGCTGTTGGCTCAATGAAGACGCTTGTTTTCGTACCTGTCACCAACAAAGAGGCGTTTCTCGCTCATCCTAGCTCGTCAATTGCTGATGCAATTATCTGCATCGAAGAACTTTCGCCGACGTTCATGCAGCGTGCTGTTAGAGATGCGCGTGGTCTGGATATCACACTCCAAGAAGCGAAGTCACTGATCTCTCTGAATACCGAACAGCGTAAGCTTGTATCGCGTTCAGGTCGGCAAATGCGGACTGTTCTCAATCGTCTTCTGGCTGCGCAAAAAGAAGACGCCTCGGTGGAAACACCGAAGCCGAAGATCGGTCTTCATCTCGAAGACATGCATGGATACGGCGAAGCGAAGCAGTGGGGTCTTGAACTCGCACGCGATATTTCCGACTACAAGAGCAGGCTTATCGCTTGGCGTGATGTTGACAACGGACTGCTTGTGTCGGGGCCGCCCGGATGCGGTAAGACCACCTTTGCGGCCGCCTTGGCACGGACGTGTGGCATTGAATTTGTCGTTGGAAGTTATGCCGCATGGCAGTCTAAGGGGCACCAGGGCGACATGCTGAAAGCCATGCGGCAAGCTTTCGCAGATGCCCGCAAAAAGGCACCGTGTATTTTCCTGATCGATGAGATCGACGGTTTCATCGAACGCAGAGATGGCGATGGAGTGACTGACAACAGCGACTACATGAGGGGTGTTGTAAACGGCTTACTCGAAGAGTTGGACGGCTCACATGATCGCGATGGCGTAGTCGTTATCGGCGCATGCAATAATGCGTCTGTTATCGATCCTGCACTCAAGCGGCCTGGTCGTCTTGATCGCCACATTGAGATCGGATTGCCAGATTCCGCCGCTCGGGTTGAAATCCTGCGGCATCATCTCGAAGCCGATATCGATATCCGACCCTTCGGCTTGGCTACGACAGGGATGACAGGCGCTGACCTGCAGAAGCTTGCCCGAGACGCTCGCAGGCTAGCTAGGCGTGAAGGTGTTCAAGTTCAGGTGCAGCATGTTCACGCATGCCTTCCTGTGTTGCAGACGGCTGAGAATGTCGTCCGCATTCGATTTCATTAAGGGAGGATAGCACGATGAATATGAGACAGCTCTCAGGCTTCATGATCCAACGCCGCTACCCTCTGCTCTTCACATATGAGCCGAAGGTGGAATTTAAGCCAGCGTGGATGATTCCGCTTTGCAAAATGCTCAGCAATATCCAGGTCACCGCACCGCGCACTCGATTCTATGAAATTATCGAGGCGGAGACTGGCCTTCTTGATGTTCTCTTCATGTCTCCTGTGCAGTGTGAAGAAGCAGTTTGGACGGCTGTAATGACGGCGACGGAGCAGTGTGCGACGAAAGCAAATTCATATGATTTCTGACCTGATCAGAACACGATATAGCGCCATCCTCAAAGGTGCGGCAGTGAATACTGCCGACCACTCCCAGCAGGAAGACACCACGGCATTGTACTTTTTTCTTAAGAACAATAGCAACGCACCTTGTGAGCCACAAAAAGAGGCGACCCGAAAGCCGCCTTTTATGATTTCTGGAATGTTGCTTTATGCAGCATTCGACTCCTCATCATCTTCATGAATCTCGACAAAATAAAGAGTTTCGAGCTCTTCCATTTCATCTCCGCGCATCACCTCAGACACAATGCGATAATATCCGGAGTTGAAATATTTCCTATTTCCATACTCGCGAACTTGGTGAGGCTCGATCTCAGTCACATGTGCATACATACCATTTTCTAGCCAGTAGGTGAATTTCACATGTGGAAATTCATTTGATACATCATATTGTTCCACCATGAAATTTGCTCCATCAAGCAAATCAATGATAGCAGCGTAAGGATTATTTGTGTGAATTGTTGTAATATTTGTATTAAACATAATCGTTTCCTTTAAAGTAGTGCAACATGTGTCATCGTTATTGATAACTAATTCATATTATATCTTTTCGGCGAACAATTAATCAAGTATTTTTCAGTGCATTGAAAATAATATTTGATCTTTAGATGAGGGTATTTTTGATGTCGAAAATAGTTGACATTAAGCCGTCTAATGTCGGTTTTAATCGACAATGCACTCGATGATGCAGCCATATGATCTTAAGCCAGTGCCGATAAGAGCAGCCTCGATGTCATTCCCAATGTTGGGCTTTGGAGAGCTTCCAAACGCCTTCCATTTCGCATGCAAGTTATCCACCGCCTCTTGCACATCCTCCTTGGTTGGAGAATTCTCAATGACATCATGAAGGTCTTCAAGCTCGATCTTGTAAGCTTCTATTCGATTAACTGTCCGAGTGGCATACTTGTTGGCTATCGCATCGGCTGCGGCATTAAGCTGCTCACTGGTGTATCCTTGATAAAGTCTCATTGTATCGATTCCTCTCTTAAAATTCAGGTTCATAAATCTTGTCGGACAGATCGCCGTAGTCGTCGCCGATCCGCAAATCTTCGTCGTCGTCATTATCGCCTTGATCGTAGTGAAGCTCAGACTCGACCCAGGCGACCGTCTTCGTTGGCTCTGGTTGGCTGTAGGACGGTACGAGTGTGACCGCATCTACGGACAGCCATGGCTCTGGAGCAACACAGTGGACGATCCACATTTCAAACGCACTCTTGATGTCGCCTTTACTCACCAGTGACATCAAATCACGGCCGCTTTTCAGGCCAAATTGGATATCCGGATTCACTTTTGCCGCCGCGATATTCAAGCGCCACTGGTCTGATAAATATGCAGGGGATCGCATGTAGGCTTTGCCCTGTTTCATCCAGGTCGCATACTTCTTGAGATATGTGTAGGCTTGGGCAAACCACACGAGTTCTGGGTGATCACACACTCTGAGCGGCGACTGAGATTTATCATTGATCTTCTGGATAGTAGCCGCGTCCATCTGGATGGCTTTTTGCGCATAGAGGTATTCAGCCCTGTCACTCACATAGAACGCAAACAGCTCTTTTTTTGATTTCGGAAAGTCGACGTCAAAAATGAAATCGAAAACATTGGCTCTGATGTCGTCGATGGCTGCACGCAGCACGCGGTCAAAAGACCCTTTATGGAGCCGCTCGTCAGCCTGTATAAAGCCGATCATCTCAGCCAGCTCGTTCGGCATTGGCTTCCATGGATGTCGCGCCAGCCGATCATATCCAGCCATAACTGCTAGCTTGGGATAAATCCGTCCGGCATATTTCGATTTGAACTTCGGGAAAACAGAGAGATCAATCCAACCATATGATCGGCTAATCATGATCTGATGAACGACCAGGGCAGGAAGGGAATATGTGAGTACGGAGTCGCTTGTTATCTTCTTCGCCATGCGCTTGTTCTCCAGAGGCGTTGAAATAGCAAAACGGGTTAGTAGGTGCGTCCAGACCTTTGTCCGCGTCTCAGCGTCAAGCACGCGATATTTCATTGCTACCGACATGATGCGATCAATCGAGTCATCGAGCCGAGAAGCGTCCCGGATGCCGGCGAAGGCCATGAGCTTCGACAGAACGACCGAATGCGCTTCCTTTTCAATTCCGTCTTCCCTGGCATATGCAATAAGATATTCGTAGATAGCGATATCGAGGGCGCTGAGGTTGTCGGCATTCTTCATACCAATCACATCGACCATAAACTTCGGCTTTTCGACTTCGGCAGGCTTGAATTCGCATGCTGGCTTGGTTCTGTATCCTTTGCGATCCCTTCCAAGAATAATCTCGTCACCATTGAGCGTACTGCCTTTAATATAATGTCCAGTATCAATTATCATTCTAATTACCTCAAATACATATATTGATATATTTGCTCATCGGCTAGTATTGAGCAATTATTATTTGTAAGAAACTAAATTATATTATCCCTATTTATTATAAAATGCCCACATCACATCACAATTTTAATATACTAGATATTATTCCCTTTTCATCAAATTCCCACATCATCTCACAACCTAAATGAACGATTATCTTTATATTTCATGGTCTTATTCCAAGCTAAGCAAGGGGATATAAAAGTATTGTATATTTTATGTATTAGATATCGATTTCCACCTATTTGAATTTTGTATTTTCCGTTGACAATTTACAGTGTAAAATACTGAATGCAAAAATTTCAGCTTCCCACATCATCTCACAACTATATTGATTGTTTGTATATTTATTTCAATAATTTAGGCCATTTCAAGCAAGGGGATATAAAAGTATTTAATTTCTATGCTAGCGAATTCAGAAATATAACCTCTTATAGGAATCAGGTTTCTACTGTTATAGCCCACTGGTTGCTTACCTATTCGTAATTAAGAATAAGGCGGGTCGCTTCGCTCTGAGGTATTGGTCTGTTCAGGTCATCCACCCCACCTTCCTGACCATAAAATTTGACCAGGTAAGAAATCAGTCATTCCATCACTCCATAGGTTTCTTGTCTTCAAATAGAAGGTTGCTGACATGAGTGTTGTGAAGCTAGAAGCCTGATAGCTAAGAGAACATTGATGTTTTCATGGGCGAAGCGGCGGAGCCTGCTAGTGCGCCAGAACGTTTTTATTTTCGTTTCAATTCATTGAAAACAGTATTTCCATCTTCTATGTTATTTGTCAATGCATTGAAAATTTATGTTGACATATATGCCGCCGACACACAGGCTATATGTTCCACCTATGAAAGGAACATAACGATGACGAAACTAATTAGAGCTACCGACGAATATCTGGCTCAGTTGACACATCACGACGCTGACTTTGTCAACTCTGCATTGCAGGACTTTGCTACAGACAATTACAGTGATGTTACATGGTGGCTCGACAACGAGCAGAACCAGAGCGAACAGGAAACCCCGGATATCGACTTTCAGGCAATCACGCCTGATGCTATGGTTACATCCGTGAAGACAAAGCTCGGTGCGATGACAGCGAAGCAGTGCATGGCGAAATACGAGAACTATTATACGACTTGTTGGTCTGGTTAATTTCAGCCAGCCATCGGAGATATTCAAGAGAGCGGCTTATCTGGCCGCTCTTTTTGTTATGTATATATCAGACGACAGGCATGATGGTGTCGATATGACTAGACAATATTTTCGATGCATTGAAAAAGTAGTTGATTAAATATTCGCCGGCAGCCATCATTGTAAGTGAAGAAACGCTTTTAAGGATATAACGCAGGTGAAGTACAGCATAAGCATCGATATCGCGAAGTTTGAAGACAATAAGGATGGCTCTGCCGACCTTGCTCTTCTCGTGGATTACAATGCAGGCAAGCAATACTATTCAATTGAAGTCCCCATCCATTTTAAAGACAAGGTGCTGCAGGTCGATGATTTCCTGAGCCGCAATTGGACGAACGTTCAAGACTGTTTCAGAGGCGAGATGATTGAGGCTCTGAGGAATGTCGATGGGATGAAAGTCTACCTTTAGCCAACAAGCCCCTTGGAGCGGTTCCAGGGGGTTATTTTCAGAAAGGAATTTACATGACCTATTCAATCGAATGGACACACGGCGATACTCACTTGGGCGGATGGGAAGCAGATAGCTTCGGCGAAGCCATGCGTGAGCTAGAGCCAATTCTGGAAAATCTCATCAGCCAAGGAACTGAAGAAGAGGCTGAGATGACGCTCCAGGGTCAATTTATCATCAGCCTCGACGGCAAACTCATTGAAGTCGTCGAGTGCATCGACTGCCGGGACTAACACCACCTATTGCGCCTTCTGGTTCGGTTCCAGGGGGCTATTTTCAGAAAGGAATTACAATGAGCAATATTATCAATATCAAGGGACAGGATGTCGTCGTGCTGCCGACCGGAACGAAGAGCAGTGCCATCAATGCGGTTATTCCCGTCGGAACCAAGTTCGATATCAAACAGGAATCCGTCTTCGGAGATGCGACTTATTACATACTTGGTGATGAGCGCTATGTCGTCGTCACGAAAATCACCGAAGCCAATATTAATTCGATTGCAGCAGTGGCCGACTGCGAAGCCGTCTACGTGCAATTCGAGAACACAAAGAGCTTGTATTTCGTAGAGCTGTACAGTGATCAGGAAAGCCCGGATGAGGCTTCGGAGGAAGAGATCGCGGTGGATGCCGAAGGAGATGAGCCTAAGAAGCGCTACACCGATATGACTCCGGATGAGCAGAGGCAATACAAAGCCGATAATGCCCGGGTGCTACGCAAACGGTATAAAGACAAGTTGGAGAACGGTGCCGTCCCGATGACAGAGAAGCATACCAGGGAACTCCTGGCTGATGCTGCTCTCATGATCCTGTCGAAGGAACTGCCTGGCCACGAGCTTATCATGAATTACCTCATCAAAGCTCACAAGAAAACTACTGGCGCACCGATGACACTTAAGTCCCGCATCAAGTCTTCCAAGATGAAACCTAAGCATCTGGATATCGCTCTGGCAGCATGATGGGACTTTCCGATCACATTCTTAAATCAGATTAAAGGGTTTCAAGTTGAAGCGCTTTTTTTATTGTCTTCATTTGTGGTTTTCTCCGCCGACAAGCAGACTAATAACTTAGTGACGCTACGGAGAATATGATGGAATACATTGGTGAACTACTGAGATCATTATCTATTAGATACGACGACAAAACATTTAAACTCATTGACTGCTCGATTAAGCGCGTTCTTGAAAACATGTACCGAGATGACGCTCAAGCGGCTGGAATGGAGCTAGCTTTGTATGATCCTTACCACATCGCCGATTGGCTCAAGACATCCATAATGAACAACGAGCATTGGCTGCAGAACGTCGATTCTCTCGGCCGTCCGAAGAAGCTGATGAAATGCGGAACGCTTGAAGCCCTGACCCACGAAGCAGACAAAGCCATGATGAAGGCACTCCAGCGGAACGGCTCCGTAGACCTCATTGAGGGCGATGAAGAGCTATTCATGGAACTGGAGGACGGCTATCGCCTGGTCAAGCTCCTGACACCCATAGCGCTCGATCGTGAGGGCTACGAGATGCAGCACTGCATTGGGGGAGGGTCTTATGATGAGTATTTGGATGACACTTGCCTGTATCTGTCTCTCCGGGATCGATTTAACAAGGCTCATGCGACGTTGGAGATTTTCGTAGAAGAGATGGCATTATCTCAATTTCAGGGAAAACAAAATAGGTGTCCTGATAGGAAATACGGAGAGATCATTAGACAATGCATTGTTAAATACGGAATCACAGATAAAAGAAAACTATTCACATCTGCATACAAATTTGATGCCAACGGCGTTATCTTCGATCTGAATAATATGCCAGACGGTATTGTCTTAAATGGGCTGGTCTATTTCAGAGAAGACACCCCGATCACTCGATTGCCTGATGATTTTACAGTTCGAGGCGAACTCGTTCTTAAAGAATGCCAAATCAACAAATTGCCAAGAGGCTTGAGAATTGAGGGCGATGTTACGGGCAATTTCACGCTCATTAGCGATACAATAAACGAAATTCCCGACGATCTATATGTAAGCGGTGATCTATATATTATTGCACCGCAGATTACTGAGATTCCTGATAGCGTACATGTTGGTGGCGACATCACATTGAATGATGTTTGTCTGCATAAGAGTATCCGGGATACGAAGTTTAAAGGATTCTGATTTGTCGCTTGCATGACCCGCCGATAACTTAGTGACGGTCGGGAGAACTAAAATGCCGCGCAGAGCAGACCCAGGGAATGAAGTGCAGCGCAAGCGACAGGAACGCTATCGGCGCAATCTCAATGACAATCGAAAGCCAGAAGTCGGAATGATCGACACAGCTCTGGTCAATTCCCTTGCTATCTATGCGCATCTTTCAGCTGACCGGGAAAAAGATCAGCGTCGGCTTGAGGCGCTGAAAACGATGGCTGTTAAATTTCTGATGTCCAAGGGCTATTCAGAGAAGCATTCTGAAAAGCTTGTTAGCCGTCGGGTAGCTCGTTTGGATGTCATTGACCTGATCGCTGATGTCAATAATGGGGCTAAGTTATCGAAGTGATCAGATGTTGTTCTCCCCATTACTTCCTTAATTTGAATCGCCGCGACCCAAAATAACTTAGTGACGATTTTATAATTATCGCCGACAGGAATTTTTGATATGATTTAGTCATACGCAATTCTTGGAATGAACCTCATGAAATCAAATCTAATAGATATCGCTGGAGTGCTGTACCACCAAACTGCCAAGGCCTTTCTGTTCTCTGACACGGCATACGAAGATGATGCCGTCTGGATTCCGAAGTCCATGATCGAGATGGAATATGACGGCAGCAAGAACTTCTACACGATCACGCTCCCGGAGCAGTTAGCGATCGATAAGGGGTTCGTTTGAATGGTCATTGAAGCCCGAGTCTACAGCCTTCCTCATTGCCCCGGGTGCCGTCAGACAAAGCTGATGTTTGACCGCCTCGGTCTCGCATATGAGAGAGATCGATCTCAGAGCGAGCGTGAGATGGCTGATAAGTTCAGCCTGATGGGATTAGGTTCTGCGCCGATTGTTGTCGTGCCTGGAGATCAGTGGAGCGGTTTCCGTCCTGATCGGATTAATGCGCTGAAAGACCAGCAATAACTCATCGGCTTTTGTATGTTGCACTGGCGTAGGCGACTGTAAAGATAAATCAGGAGCCTAAAGATGCGTATCCAACCCAAAGAAAATTTCCTAATTGATATTCTTCTAGATGATCACGGTTTGTTTGATCGGCATGAACCAGTGCCTACAAAAGTGAGAGAGCTATTTAAGCTTTCAGTTGGGCGCTGTGCCATCAAGTGGCTGCGCAAACATGAGTTCGGCGCTGATGTAAATCATCTCGATAGATATTATGTGAAGTTTCCATCATCTAGGGGATTGTCCGAGAGCGACACACGATATGCCACAAACGGGCACCTCGTTTTCTTAAACCAGTTTGATGACGATATCAGAACAATCACTGATTTTCTGCGTGTATCGGTTCAAAGATTTGCTGACTGGATCGATGATGTCGATGATTACGGCCGTCCAAAGCGGCTTATGAAGTGCGGCACAATCGAGCAGCTAGTGAGAGAGCATGATATCTATTTTGAGATCAGAGAACGACCAACATGCCGAATGAGGCATATGTGCCTTCCGTATCCTCGTGCGACCTTGGTGAGCGAACAGCTGAAGAAAGCGGTCACGCCGATCACCTCAGTGGACGAGCAGGAATACGCTGATCTCGGCCTCGGCTACAAGCTTGTCCAGATGCTCACACCCAACGCCTTAAGGCACGAGAGCGTGCATATGCATCACTGTATCGGTTGGGGATCGTATGATCACTTATTCGAACCAGATGACTTCAGAGACTACGAGCATAAACTCCTTTCTCTTCGCTCCCCGGATGGCAAACGCTTGGCCACCGCATACATCGAGGATTCTCAATTTGGCTGGTGCGTGCAGCAGTTCAAGGCTCAGCGCAATGCCAAGCCCGAGCAGTATCTCTACGACCTCGTCGCGCCTCTTGGGTGGCTAACAAGGGCGGACTATGCGGCGGCACTGGATGCGAAGAACCGCGCGGCACAGAAGAGAATTGATGAAGACGATGACGATGATCCTTACCGCTTGAAAGAAGGAGGTATGTGAATTTTTACGGCGGTATTATTATTGCCCTTTGAAGACAATAAAAACTCACTCGAAAGGAATTACAGATGAGATCAATTTTTGAACTACAGAGCGAATATCTCAAGCTTGGCGTAAACAAGGTTCCTGTTCGTCATCAACACGCGCACCTTGTGCTTCGATTCAAATGTCATACAGGCTAACGGCATGTTGTCGATAGAGCGCAAATGTCAGGTGGTTTTTGGAAAGCCGACGGTTATTCAACAGAGTGCTGCACCCACCACAACTGCGAAGCCCAAGGTGAAAGAGTGGGGAATATAAGTTGACCCCAAAACCCGATTGAAATATCCATGAAGATGTTGACGACCACCCGAAATAATCGAGCCCAAGGAGATGATCCCTGGGCTCGATACATTTTCGGAGAAGCCTGCATTTACTCATAATATCAAGTTGTAATTATGCAACCCTTTTGTTCCTTGCACGCCCGATATCCATTATCGCCATGCAACACTAACAAAAGGATTTGCACATGCTTAAAGCATTGATGAACGCACTCAGAAACATCGGTAATTTTCTTTATGCGACTGCCTGCATTCCATTCGATATCATTTTCGGGGGTCTGGGGTCTCGTAGAGCAGCACCTGAATATAAACCCCAGGAGAGTGCCGTCTCGCTTGCTGACCGCCTGTCACCAGAGCGCAAGCGTGAAACAGAGCTGACTCGCGATCGTAAGGATATCGTCCTTGGCTACTGCAATGCTCACCCATCTAATCGCGATACATATGACCTGACTGGCCTGAAGCCTGAAGTTCAAAACATCCTGCTCGGCATGAACGACGCTCAACTGGCGCACCTGGCCAGCTCGTCATTGTTCACGGTCATTAAATTTGCGGAAGGCGACGACCACAAAATGTTCGGTGTCCCGGTCATCCGGAGAGACATCGAGATGCAGAATACAGCTGAATCTCTTCAAAGCAGAATTCGGCGTTTAGTTCCCTCACGGCCAGTAAACGAATATAACGTATTCGCACCACGTAGAATGTAATCAACATTCAATGCGTTGAAAATCAGTTGTAGGCAGATTTGCATTTTTTCCTGCAGCTTTGTTTATGGTTAACGGCACGCCTTATATTTTCATTGCGTTGAAAATAGCTGTTGACAGGCCTGAAATATCGGATGATCATTTTTGAGTACCAAGCAATCTTGCTTATCTCAAAAGGAATTCGGACATGCAGAAGACAAAGATGATTACAGACGTGAAGGCAATGCGGGGCGTAAAGAAGTGTGGATGGGAATATATCATCTGCGACCGGAATGGACGGATGGATACCAAGCACAGGGACTTAAAGGGCGCTTACACTCAGATGACCTGGATGAACAGCAAGTGTCCTCAGCACAATCACCAGATTCACAAGCTCGATGACTTGATCAATCCTTCAATCGCGAATGACAATGAAGCCACCGTCGACACATTTGAAGCGATCTTCGGCAATCACTGAGAGATCGAGCACATTACCAAGAAGGGGGCATCTAGCTCCCTTTTTCGTGCCTACTGCATAGCCCGGATGTAATCAGACCGTTGACGACATGCAGCCCTGAGGCGGACGTTCTCGGCTTCCAGTTCCGCGATCATTTCGACGGCAGTACGAGCTACCGCTTCCATCTGGTTGGCGTGTGCTGCAGCCGCTTCCAGAGCCGTCTGATAGCGATGGTCGTAGAGAGCCTCGCCAGCCGCGTCGATCGCGTTGGCGATCCCCATGGCGAGATGAACAGAGCCAGCGGCGATAGCAGACATACCGACTACATTTGACATTGTGGCGTGTGCGGCGGGGTTGCTCATGGTCATCTCCTGTCGTTCGTTGAGACTACATATAAATAGATAAGCCCTGATTGCAAGCATTCGTTTCCGATATAGCAATCGATTGGTTAATATATTCCGTCGATGGATGTCTATATTACTATCTATAAACAACTTTATATCATGTATGATTTCAATGGATACATCTCACAAGGTACGAGGTAGCTATATAGATAAATTCGTAAACGGTGTAGCCGAAGGATCGATAGAAAGTCTATGTGTAGGCGATATTCATGTCTGTGCCGCACTCAATCGCCTGCAGACTAAACTCGATCAATTGAAAAATATTACAGATATGATTTCTCCTGATGAGATATCACACACCACTAAAGGCGGCATCGCGACAGTTAAAATTGAAACTGGTATGCAGGCAGTGGTACAGGTCAACAAAAAAAGGTTTGGAGACTGCTGGAAAGACAGCATCATTATCTTACTAGATGGTGGAACGATGGTGACGCTAGCCCCCACGGCATTACAGTGGCATCTGGTAAAAGTGGGGGGCGGTCTGCAGTGCCGCCCTCAAGTCGTTTATAAAGGAAATCACCCTAAACATAAACAAATCCAATACATTAACTACTAAAATGGGTTCAAAGGAAATAACCTATTTTGCAGCGTTTCATGCCTTTAAACCCAAATCATATAGCCTTATGTGAAAGCCAGAACGATGGCGCGAGGCGTGGGCATGGACGACAACGAAGACCCTGTGGAGCTGCTCAACCAGCTTATAGCTGACATTGATAACGATATCATCGAGATCAAGCGCCGTGGATCGGCTTACGACGAGCGGATGGAGTTCCTACTCTCTGGTGCAGCACGGCAAGATAAAGATATGAATGAGCCTATCAAGGTAGAAGAAGCCATTTTTATGCCCGAGCTGGGTGGATATCTCGCTGTAAATCCGGAACACTCGGTGCCTAGTCAGACGCATGCGGTCAAAACACTTCGGAGTGCAATAGCTGCAGGTAAATTAGCTGTCGAAAAACCAAACTCGAAAAACCATGTTCTGACACGTAAGTTTTTACAGGAGTGGCGAGAATCATGCCAAGAGCAGTCCAACCAGCCAGACTTGTCCTCAGGAAAGCCCGCCGCGATGCATCCGGTAAAATCACGCATCAAGCGCAATGGCGCATCCACGACAACGGAAAGAAAATTGACACAGGATGCGGCGAGGGCGACTTTGAACTCGCTAAAAAAACGCTGAATGACTACATCGTTGCGCAGCACACTGAAAAGCCAATTCCCACAGGTGGAAGTCCCGAGACGGTTCTGATCGGTGATCTGATCAGCTATTATCTCAAGCGCAATTCCGAAAAAATCGAAGCCCTGAACAAGGATAATCATCGTGATTTTGTCGCGAGATTTGATCGGTTGATCGATTTTTGGGGCGATAAATATGTTGTCGAAATCGATGAGGTCTCATGCAAAAAATATAGAGAATTTGGCAAACCACTGGCAGCGACGACACACAGAAAGCACCTGGAATATCTTCGTGCAGTCGTCCGTTTTGGAGCCGAGAAGCGCAAGGTGCTTTTAGGCGGGATTGTTATTGATTATAATATGCCGAAGAAATCGGAGCCTCGGTTGGATTGGTACACACGCCAACAAATCGCAAAGCTCGTTCACACCGCATACCGTCGCCAGCGACAGGGTGGCACAAAGACATCCGTCCATCTGGCGAGGTTCATTCTCACGGCTGTTTACACAGGCACACGTAGCGATCGTATTCAACGAGCCAGCTTCATCAAAGAGCCTGGTCGTCCGTGGCTCGATCTCGAAAACGGTATTTTCTATAGAGCTTGGGCAGGTGAGAATGTAGCAGACAACAAGAGGGCTGATCCTGTTCGCATTCCTGACGGTCTGCTGTCACATATGCGTCGCTGGCACAAGAACGGTTCTAGATATCTCATCGAAGTAAATGGCAAGCCTACAGACACCTGCAGGTCGTCATTCCGTCGCCTTGTGATCGAGGTGTTAGGCAAGGCGGATGAGATTCGATATAATCGCCACACTCTCCGACATACATGCGCCACTTGGCTTATGAAAGTTCGCCATCCAAAAGATGATATTGCCCGCTTTCTCTCTTGTACACCCGAGATCATTGAAGAGGTCTATGGACATTTTCATCCCGAATGGATGGAATCCACTACGGCAGCTTTTGGTACTGAACGAGAGAAGCGGGTGTTTGAATTGCAGCGTAAGAGAAAGCAGTTCGACGCAGAGATGGAGAGGCAAGCCGAAGAAGCGAGAAAAGCGTCGATCGAGGAAGATGCTTGAAACAACCGCCCCCGGTTGCCCCCGTATCAACGGTAATGGACGGGAACGAACGGGCATCAACGGCGAATATCGGGGGCGGTGGGTCTAATAAAATCAATAATTTAGCTGCTGATACGGTCGTTCGGGACGACGGGGTCGGAGGTTCGAATCCTCTCACTCCGACCAGTCTTTCAAAAAAATTGTCCTTCACGAAATCCGGGCCGCATCGGGCTTTGCCGCCCTCGCGGCGGCGGCGTCATCTGTGCCATAGTGCGGATCTTGCCTTGAAAAGCGATTCCTCCGCGAAAGTGATCTATGCCGCAGACCGAAAACCAGACCGATGTCCTGTTTGACAGCCCAGCCGCCGCCGACCCGCTGGCGATCCTCAAGCGCGTCTACGGCTATCCCGCCTTCCGCGGCCGACAGGCCGAGGTCGTCGACCGGCTGGTCTCGGGCGGCGATGCGGTGGTGCTGTTTCCGACCGGCGCCGGCAAGTCGCTGTGCTTCCAGATCCCCGCACTCTGCCGTTCGGGCGTGGGCATCGTCGTCTCGCCGCTGATCGCGCTGATGCGCGACCAGGTGGAGGCGCTCAGGCAACTGGGCGTGCGCGCCGCAGCGCTCAATTCCTCGCTCAGCCGCGAGGAATTCGTGGAGGTCCGCGCCGCCATCACCAAAGGCGAACTCGATCTTCTCTATGTCACGCCCGAGCGCATCGTCACGCAGGGCTTCAGGGACATGATCGGCACCGCGCAGATCGCGCTGTTTGCCATCGACGAGGCCCATTGCGTGTCGCAATGGGGCCATGATTTCCGGCCCGAATACCGCGAGTTGGGCCATCTGGGCCAAGCCTATCCCGGCGTGCCGCGCATCGCGCTGACGGCGACCGCCGACCCGCACACGCGCGAGGACATCATCGACAAGCTGGGCCTCCGGACGGCCGAGGTGTTCACCACTTCGTTTGACCGGCCCAACATCGCCTACGAGATCGTCGAGCGCGACCAGCCGCGCCAGCAGCTTCTGCGGTTTTTGTCGCGCCACAAGGGCTCGAGCGGCATCGTCTATTGCCTGTCGCGCGCCAAGGTCGAGGACACCGCCGAGTGGCTCAACAAGCAGGGGATCAGGGCCAAGGCCTACCACGCCGGCATGGACCGCGCCGACCGCGAAGCCAATCAGGACGCCTTCCTCAAGGAGGAGGACCTGTGCCTGGTCGCCACCGTCGCCTTCGGCATGGGCATCGACAAGCCCAATGTGCGCTATGTCGCCCATCTCGATCTGCCGGGTTCGGTCGAGGCCTATTACCAGGAGACCGGCCGGGCCGGCCGCGACGGCTTGCCGTCGGATGCCTGGATGACCTACGGCATGGCCGACGTCATCCAGCGCGGCCGCATGATCGACGGCGGCGGTTCAAGCGAGGACATCAAGCGGGTCGAGCGCGCCAAGCTCAATGCGCTGCTGGGGATCTGCGAAAGCGCCGGCTGCCGCAGGCAGGCAATTCTCGCCCATTTCGGCGAGGCGCATAAGGGTCAGTGCGGCAATTGCGACACCTGCCTGAAGCCGGTCGAGACCTGGGACGGCACCGAGGCCGCCATAAAGGCGCTGGCAGCCTGCTACCGCACCGGCGAGCGCTTTGGCGCGGGCCACTTGATCGACGTGCTGTTGGGCAATGAGAACGACAAGACCACGCGCTTCGGCCATGTCGACCTGCCGGTTTTCGGGGTAGGCAAGGATATCCCGGCCAAGACCTGGCAGTCGGTCTACCGGCAGCTTCTGGCCGCGGGGCTCGTCAGCGTCGACCACGAAGCCTTCGGGGCGCTCAAGCTCGTCCCCGACGAGGCCCGCGCCGTCTTCAAGCACGAGCGCGAGGTGCGTTTCCGCAAGGACCGCCCGGCCGGTCCGAAAACGTCACGGCGCCAGTCGTCGGGGTCGGCGAACGCCAAAACCGCGCTGGAGCCGGCCGATGGCGAACTGTTCGAGGCCTTGCGCGCGGCGCGCATGGGGATCGCCAAGGAGCTCTCAGTGCCGCCCTATGTGGTGTTTCCCGACACCACCCTGGTGGCCTTTGCCACCGAGCGCCCGCAAGACCGCGAGGCGCTGCTCGCAATCTCCGGGGTCGGGCAGTCCAAGCTCGAGCGCTATGGCGACGCGTTTCTGAAGGTCATTCGCGAGTTCGGGCAGTAGCTCCTGCCGAAACGCCGCTCTTGCCGCGCCCGTGATCAGGCATAGAAGCAACGGAATGATCCAGTCAGCGATCGGTTGCGGCGTCGGCGCCTTTTCCGTCCGGCGGCTGGCGCATGAAGCGGTCAAGGGCCTCGATTGTCGCCTTGTTCTCAGCCCGCGTTCGGACAAAAATCGGCGAGCAGGTTGCGTTCGCCCGCGGCTGTAAATCTCACCACCCGGGACCCCGGTTCGCGTACGGCCCAGCCCAGTTCCTCGAACCGGGTCAGCAGGCCCTGTCCGAGCGATCCGGCCAGATGCGTGCGCCGCGCGCTCCAGTCGAGGCAGGACCGGCACAGCGGCCGCCGCAGGCCCTCGAGCGCCTGCAGGTCGATGCCGAAATCCGTCATCCGCGCGCGCCCGGCCTGGGTCAGTGCCGGTTCGCCATCCTCTTCCACCAGCAATCTCGAGACGAGCAGTCCGTCATAGAGCGCAACGCCAAGCTCGCCTGCCAGATGGTTGTAGCAGATCCGGGCCTTGCGCAGCGCCGGATCCTTCGGCCCTGTGCGCAGGCGCGTCAGGCCTCGCCGGGCGGCAAGCCCCATCATCGTCTCCAGCAGCGCGCCGACATCGTCATCGGCCAGCGCAAAATAGCGGTGTCGGCCCTGCTTGCGCTGGACCAGCAGCGCCGCGGTTTCCAGTTTCTTGAGATGCGAACTGGCGGTCTGCACGGTGACGCCGGCTTCCGTCGCCAGTTCGCTGGCCGTCAGCGCGCCGCCCGCCATCAGCGCCGTCAGCATGTTGGCGCGCGCCGGATCGCCGATCAGCGCGCCCAACTGGGCTATGTCAGGACCTTCTTTCATAGTTCGACGGTAATCGAAGCATAAATGTCCGTCAATGTGGAATACAGGTCCGATCGAACATCCCGGAGGGCTCCATGATCACCTGTTTCATCCGCTATCACATCGACCCGACCAAGAAGGCGCAATTCGAGCAGTACGCTCGAAACTGGGGGCAGGCGATTCCGCGCTGCGGCGCCGGTCTGATCGGCTATTTCAGTCCGCACGAGGGCTCCTCGACGCTTGCCTACGGCGTCTATTCGGTGGAGGGCCTGGCTGCCTACGAGGCCTACCGGAAACGCCTGTCCGAGGATCCGCTCGGCCGCGAGAACTACGATTTCGCCCGGCGCGAGAAATTCCTGCTGCGCGAGGACCGGACCTTCCTCAGGCTCGCCTCCGGTCCCCATGCGGAGCTGGTCAAGCCATGATCGCCGTCATATTCGAAGTCGAACCCGCCGAGGGCCGCCGCGACGAATATCTCGATATCGCCGCCTCGATGCGCGCCATGCTCGAGGAGGTCGATGGGTTCATTTCCGTCGAGCGCTTCGAAAGCCTCTCGACGCCCGGCAAGTTGCTGTCGCTGTCGTTCTTCCGCGACGAGGAGTCGGTCGCCCGCTGGCGCATGCTTCCGGCCCACCGCAGGGCCCAGGCCCAAGGCAGGGGCAAGCGGGGCAAGGCGGGCGTGTTTTCCGGCTACCGGCTGCGGGTTGCCCACGTGCTGCGCGACTACGGGCTGCATGACCGCGCTGAGGTCCCTGCCGACAGCCTTCTGGCGCACCCCGTCGACCGCTGACCGGCGGTCGGGATTTGGCCATGGTGCGAGAGCAAGGGATGGATTAATGCTGCCCATGCGGCCAGAGAATCCTCTCCGCTGGCCTGGTTCCTTCTTGAGGCAGTTTCGAAGATGGCAAAGCCGGAATTCGCGGCGACGCGGTATTATTTCGTGACCTATTGGGCCGCCGCGGTCACGGTCACCTACCTGCCGATCTGGCTCAATGAGCGCGGTGTCAGCGATGCCGGAATCGGGCTGATCAACACCATGCCGATGGCTGGGATATTGTTGTTCAGCATCTTTGCCGGCCGCTTGGCCGATCGCGCCTCGGACTGGAAGCAGGCAATCCTGCTCGGAACCGGCCTGAGTGCTGCGTTCTCGCTGTTCCTCGGCTTTGCCGAAGGCTTCTGGATGATCCTCCTCGTCTGGACGATGATCAATCTGCCGGCCGGCCTCGTCAGTCCGGTCGCGGACGCCGCGACCATGCGGCTGTCGATGCGGCTGGGCTTTTCCTTTGGCGCGACCCGCGCCTGGGGAACGCTGGGCTACCTGGCCATGTGTTTCCTCACCGGTTATGTGATCCTCTGGCTGGGCGCGCCATCCTTCGTCTGGCTGATGGTGTTTGCCTGCGCGGCGCGCGTCCTGTTCGCCGCGGGACTGCCGCAGATGCGCGACGCGGCCCGCGTGCGCACGGTGTCGGATGGGCGGCTGTTGTCGCGCGATGTCGTCGCCGCCTTCGAGCCATGGGTGCTGCTGCCGGTGATCGCGGGCGCCATCCTGTTTGCCAATCACATGGTCATGAACGCGTTTTCCTCGCTGGTGTGGAAGCAGCAGGGCCTGTCCGAACCGGTGATCGGCGGCCTGATCGCGCTCGGCGCCGCTGCGGAAGCGGTCACAATGTTCGCCTGGAAACGAATCAACACTCGCTTCCCGGCCCGCGTCCTCATCCTGATCGCAGCACTTGCCTCGATCCTGCGCTGGGCCGGCATGAGCTTTTCCCCGCCGCTCGCGGTGATCGTGCTGATGCAACTCGGCCAGGCCGTCACCTTCACCTTCTCCTATCTCGGCTGTCTCTATTTCATCGCCAAGAGAACGACGGAGGACACCTCGGCGGAAGCGCAAAGCCTGTATGGGGTGATGATGCAGGGATTTTCGATCCTGGTTGTCGCGGGCTTTGGCGTCGCCTTCGGCTTCTTCGGCGTCGAGGCCTTCTGGATCTGCGTGGCGCTCTCGGTGCTGGCGCTGGCAATGGTGCAGGCATCGCTCAGAATGCGCCGCCCCGACCAAACGGATTGACGCATGGCGCGTCAGGAAAATCCCGCGTGATCTGAAAACTGAAAGCTTCGGCGCGTCGCATGACGTATCATGCCCGCTTCAGACGCCGCCATTGCCCTTGAGCGCTGCATTGGCCATTTGCAGGGCTTGCCGGACATCAAGCGCCAGAATGTCGGCGCCGGCCGCATGCAGTTCCTCCTGACGGCTGCCGAGGCACGGGCCGCCGATCAGGATCGACATGGACGGATCCGGGCAGGCCGCGCGGATCCTGTTGATCACCGCGCGGATATCGTCGATCGTTGATCCCACGGCGATCGAAACGCCGATCACCTGGTAGCGGCCTTCTCGCACCATGCCATAGGCCCGGTTGCCGGCCTGCAGGCTTGGACCGCCATCCACAATCCAGCCTTCCTCATGAAACACCGATGAGATCACGCTCAGGCCCAGTGTATGGTCATTGCTCGGCATTCGCATCAGCAGGATTCGCGGTCGCTCTTCGTCGCAGAAGGACGGGCCCTCGATCTCGGAGAGGCTGGTCAAAAGCAATTGCAGCCGCGCCGATGCCGCGGTGATGCTGGAAAAATCCTGCTGGTCCTCGCACCACATGCGGCCAAGCTCTTCGGCCACCGGAATGATCAGGGTTTCACAGATCACCAGCAGCGGCACCCGTTCGCTGCGCAGCCGGTCGAGCGCTCCGCGGAAATGCTTCGGGTCCTTCTCGAGAAGCGCGCTGAGCAACTGGCGGAAATGGATGATCCCGTTGGTCGAGCGACGCTCGTCGCGCCCGGTTCCGTCGCTTCCGTTCTCATAATGGAAATGTTGGCGGATTGCCTGCTCCAGCTTGCCGCGGTCCTCGGACTCCATCTGCGGGCAGGGGGCCGATCCACCGGAGAGAAGCGGCGAGCGCGCGACCGATCCCCGCGTCGGACTGCTCATGTACGGTCGACCCGGGGCGGGCCGTTCATAGCCGCCGCTTTCTTCGTTACCGGACATTGGCCTATCCCCCCACATCATGCGGATCTGATCCACGATGAAAAGGTTATGACGGTTCCTGCAAGGAAACGAGGGCCTGTACGGCCATACTGCATCGCGGTTGTTGCCAAAATAGAAAAGGAGATTCAAGATGGCATGTTAAAACCAATTCAATTCTACGGATACATTTAAACAACGCTATGTGACGGCGGCAAGTCGCAAAAGCCGGTCATTGTTTCGGGCGGCTTTCTTTTCAAGACTGTTCAGCGCCGCCTCCGCCAGATGCGGGGCGGTCAGGCCCGAGCGCTCATACATCACCGATGGGCTTGCGTGTGGCTCATACCTGTCCGGCAAGGTCAGCGTCCGGACCGCCAGCGCGCCGTCGAGTTGTCCGCTTTCGGCCAGATGCCTGAGCACGCTTGCGCCAAAGCCGCCGCTTGCGCCTTCCTCGACGGTAATCAGCGCATCATGGCTGCGGGCAAGGTCTTCAATCAGCCCGGTGTCCAGCGGCTTCGCAAACCGGGCGTCGGCCACGGTGGCCGACAGGCCGCGCGCTGCGAGCAGTTCTGCGGCAGCCAGGCACTCGGCAAGTCGCGTGCCGAACGAGAGGAAGGCAATGTCGCGGCCCTGACGGACCACGCGGCCCTTGCCGATCTCCAACGGAATGCCGCGCGCGGGCAACGCCACGCCGGTTCCTTCCCCGCGCGGATAGCGAAAGGCGATCGGCCCGGCATCGTGACCGGCGGCGGTGGCGACCATGTGCACCAGTTCCGCCTCGTCGGCCGCTGCCATCACGGTGAAACCGGGCAGATTGGACAGATAGGCAATGTCGAAGGCGCCCGCATGGGTGGGCCCGTCGGCGCCGACAAGGCCGGCGCGGTCGATGGCGAAGCGCACCGGCAGGCCTTGCAGCGCCACATCATGGACGATCTGATCATAGGCGCGCTGCAGGAAGGTCGAATAGATCGCACAGAACGGCTTCATGCCTGCAGCCGCCAGCCCGGCGGCGAAGGTGACCCCATGCTGCTCTGCGATGCCGACATCGAACATCCGTTCCGGATGTGTCCTGGCGAAGATGTCGAGCCCGGTGCCCGATGCCATCGCCGCGGTGATGGCGACGATGCTCTTGTCGCGCGTCGCCTCGTCGGTCAGCGCCTGGGCGAAGACCTTGGTGAAGGCCGGCCCGCCGGGTTTGGACTTGGACAAAGTTCCCGTCGCGGCATCGAAGCTGCCGACGCCATGATACTTGTCGGCGCTGTTTTCGGCCGGCGCATAGCCTGCGCCCTTGCGGGTGATAGCGTGGATGAGCACCGGCCCGTCGGCGGCGCTCTTCAGGGTTCGCAGGATGGCCAGCAGTTGCGGCAGGTCATGCCCGTCGACCGGTCCGACATAGGAAAACCCCATATGCTCGAACAGGCTCGAATTGCCGGTCAGGGCGCCGACAGCATGACGCGCCCGGGCAGCACCTGTCCTGAAAGGTTCGGGCAGCCCCGCGGCAGCCTTCTTCAGCGCCACGTCCATGCGGACCGCCGGCGCCTGGGCGCACAGCGCGGTGAGATGCCTGGAGAATGCCCCGACCGAGGGCGAAATCGACATTTCATTGTCATTGAGAATGACGAACATCCGCTGGCCCAGCGCGCCGGCATTGTTCATGGCCTCATAGGCCATGCCCGCCGACATCGCGCCATCGCCGATCACCGCCACCACGTCACCGTCGCCATAGCCGAGCGAGCGGGCGGCGGCAAAGCCGAGGCCCGCCGAAATCGAGGTCGAGGAATGCGCCGCGCCAAAGGGATCGTAGGGACTTTCCGACCGCTTGGTGAAGCCCGACAGGCCGCCGTCCTGGCGCAGGCTCGCCATGGCCTCGCGCCGGCCGGTGAGAATCTTGTGGGCATAGGCCTGGTGGCCCACGTCCCAGATCAGCTTGTCGCGCGGCGTGTCGAAAACCGCATGGATGGCGACGGTGAGTTCGATGACGCCGAGGGTTGAGCCCAGATGTCCGCCGGTCGCCGCGACCTTGGCAATGGTGTCGCGCCGAAGTTCCTCGGCCAGTCTGACGAGATCGGTATCCCCGAGCCGGCGCAGCGCTTCCGGGTTTTCAATCCTGTCGAGAATCGGCGTCGCGTTCTCCGGTTTTGAAACAATTCCCATTGCCTGCCTCCCTTTTTGCCGGGCCTTGGCCTGGCTCACGCGGGCTGCTGGTTCTCCCGCCGGCCCTCTGAAGGCATATTCGGGGCTTTATGGAAAAATGTAAACATAATTTTACACAAAACTTGTCAACTAAAATGGACATTCGGATCGGATTGGTACGGTTTCGCCGCCAGAATCAATGGGCACGACGGCAGTTTGCCGGATTCTCACGTCTTTCGCGCGCCGTGGAGCGAATGGACGATCCCGATTGCAAATGATCCAAGAGTGTATATTTTGATTGACGTGAACATGTCCAAAAATTTGGACACAGGGGCCTTGATGTCCTGTATCCAGCGCGCGCGACGCCCGGCGCTCAGACAGTCCGGGACGGTGCAAACACAATGAGAGGTCACCGCCCATGGCTAACCCCTATCCCTTCAGCGCCATCGTCGGCCAGGATGAAATGAAGGAAGCCCTGCTGATGGCAGCGGTCGAGCCGGCGCTGGGCGGGGTTCTGGTGTTTGGCGACCGCGGCACCGGAAAATCCACCGCCGTGCGCGCGCTCGCCGAACTGGTGCCCGAACTCGCCGGCACCCGCGGCTGCCGCTACAATTGCGATCCCGCCCAGCCCGCCGAACCGTGCCCGATCTGCGCGACCGCGCCGAAATCGGAACGGATCAAGCGCCGGGCGCCGATGGTCGACCTTCCGCTGGGCGCCACCGAAGACCGGGTTTGCGGTGCGCTCGACATCGAAAAGGCGCTGGTCTCCGGCGAGCGCGCCTTCGAACCGGGGCTTCTCGCCAAGGCGCATCGCGGCTTTCTCTATGTTGACGAGGTCAACCTGCTCGAGGATCATCTCGTCGACCTGCTGCTCGATGTGGCGGCATCAGGCGTCAATGTGGTCGAGCGCGAGGGGCTGAGCGTGCGCCATCCGGCGCGGTTCGTGCTGGTCGGCAGCGGCAACCCGGAGGAGGGGGAATTGCGTCCGCAATTGCTCGATCGCTTCGGCCTGTCGGTCGACGTCGCTTCGCCGTGCGACATTGCCTCGCGAATCGAGGTGCTCAAGCGCCGCGACGCCTATGAGCAGGACGCCGACGCCTTCCATGCGAAATGGGCCAAGGAAGAACAGCGGCTTGCGGCGCGGATTGTTGCCGGCCGCAAGGCCGTGGGCTCGGTGGCGCTGTCCGAACGGCTGATGATCATGATGGCGCATCTGTGCATGCAGCTTGGCGTCGACGGCCTGCGTGGCGAATTGACGTTGATGCGCGCCGCCCGCGCCAAGGCAGCCCTGTCGCGCCGCAAGGAAGCCACCGTCGAGGATGTGCTGGCTGTGGCGCCGATGGCGCTGAGGCACAGGCTGCGCCGCGATCCGCTGGATGAGGCGGGCTCGAAGTCCCGCGTCGACCGCGCCATCAGCGAAGTTGCGGGAGCGCCTGTGGGACATGCCTGATCTCGGCCCCGACCCTGACCCCGGCATTGCGGTCGATCCGCGCTGGGCCGATGCGCTGCTAATCGCGCAGATTCTGGTGGCAGGCGCAGGCCAGATCGGCGGGGTGCGGCTGCGCGCGGGCGCAGGGCCGGTGCGCGACCGCTGGCTTGAGATGATGAGCCGCATGCTCGCGGCAAGGTCCGGCGGGACCATGCCCTGGATCAGGATACCGTCATCGTCAGCCGCAGGCCGGCTGACCGGCGGGATCGACATCACCGCAACGCTCACCTCCGGACGCCCGGTGCATGAAAAGGGATTGTTGGCCCGCGCCGACGGCGGCTTCATTGTTCTGGGCATGGCCGAGCGGCTTGCCGGCGCCAGCGCCGCCATCATCGGCCGCGCGCTTGATGACGGCGAATGCACCGGGTCTTCGGGAACAAGGTTGCCGTCGCGCTTCTCGATCGTGGCGCTTGATGAATCGACAGGCGAGGACGAGGACCTGCCTTCGGCGCTCGCCGACCGGCTGACGCTGGATCTTCGGCTTGACGGCCTGTCGATCCGTGACGCCGTCGTCGATGCAGACCTCGCAATATCGCTGGCGAGGGATCTGCCCGATGCGGCGACCTTCGCGAAAGCCATGGGCGCCCTTGCGGTGTCCGATGCCCTGCTCGAAGCCGCCGGCGCCATCAGCCTGGCGCTGCCCGGCAGCCCGATCAGGCGCGCGCTCGATCTGGTCCGCGTCGCCCGGATCCTGGCCACGCTGGAGCGCAAGGACAGCGTTGACGGCGAGCATCTCGCCACGGCCGTCCGGCTTTGTCTCGGCATCACCTTGAATGCATCCGAACAAGCCGCGCCGGAGGATCAGCCTGCCGAAGTCGATCAGTCGCAGGGCATGGACGATCAGCCACCGCCGCCCGAACCGCCGTCCGACGAGGCGGAGTCCGATGGCGACATCACCGAAGCGGACTTGTCGGAGGCCGACATGGTGGTGGCCGCTGCCGCTGCGTCGCGCGCAGTGCTGGCGGAGCTCGACCGTCCGGACCGGTCGATGGCGGCAAAGATGGCCCGCACCGGCAAGTCCGGCGGTTTCAAGTCCGGCAGCCGCCGAGGTCGGCCCGCGGGCATCGTCTCGCGACCACCCTACAACGAAGCCCGCCCCGATGTGGTCTCGACGCTGCGTGCAGCGATTCCGTGGCAAAGATTGCGCAACCCGGATTTCGCGCTCCGCACTGACGGTTCGGTGCCGGAGCTGCGAATCCTGCCGTCCGATTTCCGCTACATAAGGTTCCGTCACCGCACTGAATCGACTGCCATCTTCGCCGTCGACGCCTCGGGGTCGACCGCCATGGAGCGCCTGGCCGAGGCCAAGGGTGCGATCGAACTGCTGCTGGGCGATTGCTACGTGCGCCGCGACCAGGTGGCGCTGATCACCTTCCGCGGCCTGACGGCGGAGACACTCCTGGAACCGACCCGCTCGCTGGTCCGCGCCAAGCGTTCACTGACCGGGATGCCCGGCGGCGGGCCGACGCCGCTTGCCGGCGCCATAAGACGCTCGCTTGAAATCGCCGGCATGGTGCAGCGGCGCGGCCAGTCGCCGCTGATCGTCTACCTGACCGATGGCAGCGGCAACATCGCGCTTGATGGAAAACCGGATCGCGTCCGGGCGCGCGAGGATGAGAAGATGCTGGCCCGCCAGGGCGCCGCACTTGGTTACCGCTCGATCCTGATCGACATTTCCCGCCGCCCGCGCGAGACCACGCGCGAACTGGCCCGCTCCATGCAGGCGCAATATTGCCCGCTGCCGATCGTTTCGGCGAGCGCGGTCAACGCCATTGTCAGCGCCGAACTGCAGAAGGGCCCGAGCCAGGGGGACCGGCAATGAGACTGTCCGGCACCTCTCCGACGCTCGATGGGGAAGGCCGGCACTGGCCGCTCCGGGAAACGAGCCGAATGGTGCGGGTGGGCCATCTCGAATGGCACGTCCAGGAAATGGGCGATCCGGATGCCCCGGTGGCGATCCTGGTCCACGGGACGGGGGCCGCGACCCATTCGTTCCGCGGCCTGATGCCGCTGCTGGCCAAGGACCACCGCATCATCGCGATGGATCTGCCCGGCCACGGCTTCACCCGCGGCGCGACCGCGAATGATCTCACCCTGCCGGGCATGGCGCGCGTGCTTGGCGGCTTGATCAAGGCGCTCGGCATTGAACCGGCGCTGGCGATCGGCCATTCGGCGGGCGTGGCGGTTGTCCTGCAACTGACCCTCTTCGGCGCGCTCAAGCCCGCCTGCATCATCGGGATCAATGCGGCGCTGGAGCCCATTCGCGGCAATGCGCTGCTGTCGCCGCTTGCAAAACTGCTGTTTGCCAATCCGCTGACGGCGCGCCTGGTCTCGTTCCAGGCCAGGATCGGCAACATGGCCGATCATCTCCTCAAGGCCACCGGCTCGCGCATCGATCCGGCCGGACGCGATTGCTACGCCATGCTGCTGCGCCAGCCGGCCCATATCAACGGGGCGCTGGGGATGATGGCGAACTGGCGGCTGGAGCCTCTGGTCGCGGAGTTCGGGCGCTTGCAGACCCCCGTCAGACTGATTGCCGCAGCCGATGATCCGATGGTTCCGGCACGCGTATCACGACACGCGGCGCAGCTCATTGCCGATTGCAGCGTCGAGATTGTCGCCCATGGCGGGCACCTGATGCATGAGGTCGATCCGGCCCTTGCGGCTGAGCTGATAGGACAGCCGGGGTGCTGCCGCACCGGGCAAGCCGCGGCAAAGCGATCGGTGGCTTGAGATGAGGCCGCTCAGCCAGGAATCGGGATCGGGATGGACGATGAAACTGACGACCGGAGCAAGACCATGACCGCCCACGATCCCTTGCTTGCCAGCGGGCAGGCCGGCGACACTCGTCCCCATGCCGTTGTCATCGGCGCGGGCTTCGGCGGCCTCGCCGCCGCTGTCAGGCTTGGCGCCCGCGGTTACCGGGTCACGATTGTCGAGAAGCTTGATGAACCCGGCGGGCGAGCGTCGCAGTTCCGCCAGGATGGCTTCATCTTCGATGCCGGTCCGACCATCATAACCGCGCCCTTCATCTTCGAGGAGCTCTGGACGCTCTGCGGACGCAAGCTCGCCGATGACGTCACCCTGGTGCCGCTCGACCCGTTCTACACCGTCCGATTCGATGACGGCGAGGAGTTCCGGGTCAATGCCGACGAGGCATTCATGGAAGCCGAAGTCGCCCGGTTCTCGCCCGGCGACGTTAAGGGGTACCGACGCTATCTCGCCGAAAGCGAGCGCTGCTTCCAGACAGGTTTTCTCGGCATGATCGACAGGTCCTATCCCTCGCTCCTGTCCATGGCGGCAGCGCTTCCGGGGCTTGTGATGCGGCGCGCGGAACGCTCGATCCACAAGCTTGTGTCCAAATTCATCAAGGACGAGAAGCTGCAACAGGCCCTGAGCTTCCACCCGCTGTTCATCGGTGGCAATCCGATGCGCTCGTCGGCGGTCCTGAGCCTGATCTCCTATCTCGAACGCGAATATGGCGTGCACTACGCCATCGGCGGCACCCACGCGCTGGTCACGGGCATTGCCGGCCTGATTGCCGGGCAGGGCGGCATCATCCGCACCGGTGTGGAGGTGGCGGAAATCACCGTCGAAGGCCGTCGCGCCACCGGCGTCCGGCTCGCCAGCGGAGAATTGATCCCGGCCTCCATCGTCGTCTCCAACGCCGATGCCGGCTGGACATACACGAAGCTCCTGGCAAACCATCCGCGCAAGCGCTGGACCGACGCCAAGGTGGCCCGCGCCAGATACTCCATGAGCCTGTTCGTCTGGTATTTCGGCGTCGACCGCCGCTACGAGGATGTCAGCCATCACACGGTGATGCTGGGGCCGCGCTATGAAGGCCTGCTGCAGGACATCTTCGATACCAAGGTTCTCGCCGAGGATTTCAGTCTCTATCTCTACCGCCCGACGGCCACCGACCCGACGGTCGCGCCGGAAGGCTGCGATACGTTCTACGTGCTTGCGCCGGTGCCGAACCTTGATGGCGATGTCGACTGGTCGACGGCGGCCGAGCCTTACCGCAAGAAGATCCAGGCCTATCTCGACGCCACGCTGCTGCCCGGTCTCGGCGATCACGTGGTCAGCTCGAAGATGATGACCCCGCTCGATTTCCGCGACCGGCTGCTATCGGTCAAGGGCGCTGCCTTCGGCATCGAGCCGGTGATCACGCAACTGGCGTGGTTCAGGCCGCACAACAAGAGCGAAGAGCTCGAAAACCTGTACATGGTCGGGGCGGGAACCCATCCCGGCGCCGGTCTTCCCGGTGTCGTCTCCTCGGCCAAGATCCTCGACAAGGTAGTGCCCCATGCCAGCGCCGTCGCCTGAAAATTTCGTTCTCGATCCGGGTCTTCGCCGGGAGTGCGAGGAGGCGATCCGCGCCGGGTCGAAATCCTTCCTGGCGGCGTCCATGCTGCTGCCGGGCCCGACCCGCTCGGCCGCCCGCGCGCTCTATGCCTTCTGCCGCGCCGCCGATGACCTGATCGATGAAAGCGCCGATCCGGCGGAAGGACTTTTCGAGATCCGCGCCCGGCTCGACGCCATCTATCGTGGCGCGCCGCGCGATCATGCCGCCGACCGCGCCTTTGTCGCCGTGGTCGAGCACTACGCCATGCCGCGTCCATTGCCCGCCGCCCTGATCGAGGGCTTCGAGTGGGACGTCGAAAACCGCAGCTACCGCAATTGCGACGAGCTCTGCGCCTATTCCGCCCGCGTCGCCTCCACCGTCGGCGTCATGATGACGCTGATCATGGGGGTCTCGGACCGCGCGGTCCTGGCCCGCGCCGCGGATCTGGGGCTTGCCATGCAGCTGACCAACATCGCCCGCGATGTCGGCGAGGACGCCCGCCGCGGCCGCATCTATCTGCCGCTCGACTGGTTGGAGGAGGCCGGCATCGACGCGGAAGCGTTTCTGGCCGATCCGCAGGCCTGCCCGGCCATGCGCGCCACCACCGAGCGGCTGCTCGATTCCGCCCACATCCTCTATGCTCGCGCCATGACCGGCATCGCCGGCCTGCCGCTCTCCTGCCGCACCGCGATCCGCAGCGCCGCCCTGATCTACCGCGAGATCGGCCGCGAGATCGAGCTTGCCGGCCATGACAGCATCACAAGACGGGCGCACACCTCGACGCGGCGCAAGCTCGAGCTGATCGCCCGCGCCGCGGCCACGCCGTTCCTGTTCCAGCCAGTCTCCACCGAGCCCGCCCATCCCGAGGTCCGCTTCCTGGTCGAGGCCGCGGCCGCCGGCCGGGTCCACGCACCATCGGGTCTTGATGGCAAGGCAGGCCGCATGATCGAGCTGATGGCATTGTCGGAAACCCGCCGCCGCACGGCAGACGCCAATGCGTGACATTTCCCACTATTACGGCCTGATCGAGATCGCGCTGAGCTTCGGCGTCTTTGTGCTGTTCATCATCTGGCAGATGCGAACCCTCAAGCGCGACATCAGGGCGCGCGAGGCGCGGGAGGCGGCGGCGCAAGATGCACAAGACGGCCTTGCCGGCGTAGCCCGCAAACCAGCCGACTGATCAGCCCGCTCGCCGCGGCATCCGGAACGGCAGCATTGCCTTTACGATGGGCGAGGCGAAGCGGGCGCCCGACAGGCTTTCGTGCATCAGGTCGACAGTCTCGCTCATCAGCCGGGTGCGGATCACCGATCGCGTGTAGAACGGCCCGTCCTCCAGCGTCCGCGTCAGGCTGGGACGCGCGCCCGGGTCATGGTGGCCCGACCGCGACACGCCCCAGAAGCCGTTTGCCAGTCTTGTCTTGGCGGGCATGGAGATGGTTTCGACATGGCCGTCCCGTCCAATGCGCAAGGAGATGGCGCCGCGGCTGCCGTCCTTGCGCAGCGTGTCGTAGATGATCACCGCGTCGCCGTCGGGCATCCGTCCGCGTGCCCAGTCCCAGAGCGAAAACCCCTCTTCCAGCGGCTCGGTGCCCCAGTTGCTGTCCATGTAGCCATGGCCCGCCCAGTCGTCACCACCGGTTTCGAACTCGACGCTGATCCGTCCGGTCGGCGAGACCGGCCACCAGCGATGCCGGCCATGGGCGTCAATGTCGAACACCTGCGAGGTCACCGCGTCGGGCTGAAACCGGATCACGCCCTTGACGCGCCTGGGCAGCCATTGCGCCGGCGGTCGCGGCACCGAGATCTCGTCGAACTCGATCAGGATGTCCGCGCCGTCGCGGCGGATCTGGCTCGGACCAACCTGGAACGACAAGGCGTCCCGCACTGTCTCGCGGCGGCCGCGTTCCGTCATGGTCCAGCGATTGCCGGAGGGGGCGTAGAGCGCCACATTAATGCAGACATGATTGTCCGGCTCGCGCCGCCCGGCCCAGTGGTAATAGGGTGAAAACACCGAGCCGACAAAGGCGATCACCGACAGGCCGTAGCGCTCGCAGTCGCTCAGGCCGTCGACATACCACCAGAGATAGCCGCCGGTCGGGACGATCGCGTCGAAGCGCGGTCCTCGGCCAGGCTCTCCGCCGCCAGCATGCCGGAAAGCGTCGCCATCGGCACGCCCGGTCCCGGGTGCGCACTGCCCCCCGCCAGATAGAGGCCGGGGATCCGCGTCCGCGACCCCGGCCGCCGGAACGACGCCGTCCAGCCATGTGCCGCCCGGCCGTAGAGAGCCCCGCCGGTCGCCGGAAACAGCTGATGAAACCGGTCCGGCGTGGTTGGCGTCACCTCCATCCCGGTCCGGTCCACCTCCAGTCCGCAGTCTGACAAATGGCTCAGTGCTTGATCGAGGCATTGCCCGGTCTCCTTGGTCGTAAAGCTTTGTGAATCGCCGTCCGCCGGCGCGTTCAGGATGAACAGCATCCGCTCGCGGTCGATGCCTTCGGGCAGAAGCCCCTGGTCGTCCCGGTCCTGGGCGCAGATATAGGTCGTGGGAACCGGGGGCATGGTCCGCCTGCCGATGAGCATATCGAATTCCGAGGCGCAATCATCGGAAAAGAACACGCTGTGATGGGCGAGCGGAAACCCCGATGTCCGTGCTGTCATGGCGAAGGTCACGGCCGAAAGCGACCGCGCAGTGCGCGGCGTGGGCGCAATGCCGCTGCGTCCTGCTCCGCCGGTCAGTCCGGCAAGCGCCGAAACGTCGCCATTGAAGATGATGCTTCCGGCGGCGAGCCGCTCGCCGCCCTTGAGTGTCAGTCCGGCGACGCCGTCGCGTCCGCTCTCGATTTCGGTGACTTCCGCACCGTAACGGAAAGTCACGCCGAGTTCGCGTGCCAGATGCTCCATCCCGCGGGCCAGCCCATGCATGCCGCCATCGCAGAGCCAGACGCCGTCCTGTTCGACATGGGCCACCAGCATGAGCGTGGCCGGCGCCAGAAACGGAGACGAGCCGCAATAGGTGGCGTAGCGCCCGAACAATTGCCTGAGCCGCGGATCGGAAAAACACTCGCCGAGCGCCGACCACATCGACGACAAGGGCCTGAGCGCCAGCTGTTCGCCAAGGTTGAGAAAGCCGATCCGCGTTATCAGCGTGAGCAGCCCCGGCCGCTGGGCGTCGATATAGCTGGGCTTGAGGGTGGCGAACATCGCCGCACTTTGCGCGGCGAACCGCCGGTAGCCCTCGGCATTCTCCCGGTTTGAAAAATCGGCGATGGCGCGGGCGCTTTCCTCGACACTGGCGAACAGGTCAAGCCGCGCGCCGTCGCGCCAGCCATGCCGGGCCAGGAGCCTGGCGGGGCGCAGTCCGATGCGTGCGCCGAGGTCGGCACCTGCCATCGCAAACAGCCGCTCGAACACCCAGCGCATGGTCAGCACCGTGGGGCCGGCGTCGATGTCCTGCCCGCCGACGCTGATCTGGCGCATCTTGCCGCCCGGCGCATGTCCGCGCTCGACCACGGTGACGCGAAAGCCGGATGCGGCCGCCGAAATCGCCGCAGCAAGGCCGCCGGCGCCGGCGCCCACCACGATCACGTTCTCAGCCAATGGCATCCAGTCTCATCCTCGCGTCACGACAGCATCCAACGACGTTGACAATCCAGTCAACTATGTCAGGATAACTTGACACATATGAATGTCATTTTAAAGTGACAAACCGTGAGGTTGTCAGAGGGGCACGTGAGATGGATCTGCAAAAACGCATTGAACGCAACCTTGAGCGTGCGGTCACCTACGCAACCGCGGGCGGCAATCCCTCGCTGATGTGCGATGCACTCAGATATGCCGTCTTTCCCGGCGGCGCGCGCATCCGCCCGCGGCTTTGCCTGGCCGTGGCGCTGGCCGCCGGCGATACGGCGCCCAACGCCTCGGACGCCGCCGCCACCGCCATCGAGCTCCTGCACTGCGCCTCTCTGGTGCATGACGATCTGCCCTGCTTTGACGACGCGAGTTTCCGCCGCGGCAAGCCGAGCCTGCACACGGCCTTTGGCGAGACCACCGCAGTGCTCGCCGGCGACGCGCTGATCGTGCTGGCCTACGAGACGCTGGCGCGCGAATGCCTCGCCACGCCCGACAGGATCGCGCCGCTGATCGCCGTGATTTCCCGTGCTGTCGGCATGCCGCACGGCATCATTGCCGGCCAGGCCTGGGAGAGCGAGGCCAGGATCGATCTCAAGGTCTACCACCGCGCCAAGACATCGTCGCTGTTCATCGGCTCGACCACTGCCGGAGCTATTGCCGCGGGCGTCGACCCGCAGAACTGGTACCGGCTGGGCGAAGCGCTGGGCGACGCGTTCCAGGTTGCCGACGATCTGCGCGATTGCGCCGCGGACGCTGACGAGATCGGCAAGCCCTGCGGCCAGGATGCGGCCCACGACCGCCCCAACGCGGTGCGCGAACTGGGATTGGGCGGCGCCATACAGCTCCTGCAGGACCTGGTCGGCGAGGCAGCCGCCTCGATCCCCGACTGCCGCGGATCGGACATGCTCAAGCAGCTGATCCTTGATGAGGCCAAGCGTCTGGTGCCCAAGAAGCTGGCCACGGTGGCGGCCTGACACCATGGTCGCAGAAATGACCGCCTCCGGTTCGCCCATGCCCGTCAGGCCGGGTCCGAACTGGCGGACGCGGCTGCAGGCCTGGCGCGCGCGCCAGGTGGCGCGGCCTGGATTTCGAAAATTCGTGCAATGGCTGCCGCTGTCGCGAAGCTATGCCCGCGCCCAGGAAGCAGATCTGTTTTCGCTGGTCACCGGCTTTGTCCAGAGCCAGATCCTGTTCACCACGGTGGAGACCGGCTTGCTCGGCGCGCTCGAGGCGGGACCGGCGATCGTGGCCGACCTTGTCCGCGCCACAGGGCTTGCTGAGGACCGGCTGAAGCGGCTGCTGCAGGCGGCGCAGGCCGTCGGGCTGGTCTCAATCGGCGATGACGGCTTCGTCACGCTCGCCGATCACGGCGCTGTTGTCCAAAGCGATCCAGGCATTTGCGCCATGATTCGCCATCACGCGCTTCTCTACCGGGATCTGAGCGATCCGGTTGCCCTTTTCAACGGATCCCACACCGACACCGAGCTCAAGCGGTTGTGGTCCTATGCAGGTTCGGGGCGCGAATCATCGGTCAGGCCCGGCGACGCCGCAGCCTATTCCGCGCTGATGGCGGCGAGCCAGTCGATGCTCGCCGAGGAAATTCTCGATGCCTATGATTTCGGCCGTCACGCCAGGCTCCTGGATGTCGGCGGCGGCGAGGGCGCCTTCATCACTGCCGCGGGCGCCCGCCATCCCGCACTGACCCTGTCGCTGTTCGACCTGCCGCCGGTCGTCGAGCGGGCGCGGCAGCGTTTTGCCGGCCAGCCGCTCCACCAGTGCCCGCACTGCCATGGCGGCAGTTTTCTCGATGATTCGCTGCCGCGCGGCCATGATTGCGTCACTCTCGTGCGGGTGCTGTTCGATCACGAGGACGCCGTCGTTCTCAGGCTTCTGCGCAATGTCCGCGCCGCCATGGAGCCCGGCCAGACCCTGGTTATCGCCGAACCGATGGCGGGCGACCACTCGCGCGGGCAACGGCTCTCGACCGCCTATTTCGGCATCTATGTTCTGGCGATGGGGTCGGGGCGATGCCGCTCCCCCGCCGAAATCATTGCCCTGGCGCAGGCCGCCGGCTTCTCGGGCTTTGACATCCGTCCGTGCCGGTCGGCGCTGATGGCGACGCTGGTTGTCGCCCGTCCCTGACATTTTCTCAGAGAGCAGTGTAAATAAAAGTTGACATATAAGGACGTAAAAATAATATTACATACAGGAGGCAGCGTCTTGCCTGAGTCAGGCTGGATCAATCAACATGCAGACACACGCAGTCGTCTTTGAACAACCACAAAGGATCGGTCTTCGGCAGCTCGAGGTCGCTCAGCCCGGCCATGCCGATGTGATTGTTGAAACGATCTGGAGCGGCATCAGCGCCGGCACCGAGAAGCTGCTGTTTGAAGGTCGCATGCCCCAGTTTCCTGGAATGGGATATCCGCTTGTGCCCGGCTATGAATCCGTTGGGCGCGTGGTTTCGGCCGGCAGCGATTGCCGCGGCGACATCGAGGGCCGCCTGGTCTTTGTCCCCGGCGCACGCGGATATCAGGATGCTGCAGCGCTGTTCGGCGCCTCCGCTTCGCGGCTGGTCACGGCCAGCGACCGGGTGATCCCGATCGACGAGGATCTCGCCCGCGACGGAACCCTGCTTTCCCTCGCCGCCACCGCCTACCATGCGCTGACGCTGCCCGGCATGGCGCCGCCGGACCTGGTTGTCGGCCACGGCATCGTCGGTCGTCTGACCGCACGTCTGATCATCGCCATGGGCAATCCTGCGCCGCATGTGTGGGAGGTCAATCCTGCCCGCCGTCACGGCGCCGCGGGCTATGAGGTGACCACCGCAGAGGCCTGCGGAGACCGCAAGTGGTCGTCGATTCTCGACGCCAGCGGCGATCCCGACATTCTGGACACGGCGATCGCCGTGCTCGGGCGCGGCGGCGAAGTCACTCTGGCCGGCTTCTACAGTGAAACCATGAGTTTCCGCTTCACGCCGGCCTTCATGCGCGAGGCGCATGTCCGCATCGCCGCCGAATTCAAGCCCGCCGATGTTCACGCGGTCCTTGATCTCTTGGCCCGCGGGCGTCTTTCGCTCGATGGCCTGATTACCCATTCAGGCAGTCCCGGAAACGCGGAGGCGGCCTACCGGACTGCCTTCGGGGATCCTGACTGCCTGAAAATGATACTTGACTGGAGGGAACTGCAATGACTGAGGGCTACAGCGGCAACGCCGCGGACCGGATTCACGACCTCCTGCGCGAGGAAGCCGCGATTGAGCCGGACCAGGTCCACACCGGCCCGGTCAAGAAAGACACCCAGATCATCGCCATCTACGGCAAGGGCGGCATCGGCAAGTCCTTCACGCTGGCGAACCTCTCCTGCATGATGGCCCAGCTCGGCAAGAAGGTTCTGCTGATCGGCTGCGATCCGAAGAGCGACACGACCTCGCTGCTGTTCGGCGGCCGCGCCTGCCCGACGATCATCGAGACGTCCTCGAAGATGAAGGCCGCCGGCGCGGAGCTCAAGATTTCCGATGTCTGCTTCAAGCGAGACGGTGTCTTCGCCATGGAGCTTGGCGGACCCGAGGTCGGCCGCGGCTGCGGCGGGCGCGGCATCATCCACGGCTTCGAGACGCTGGAGAAGCTCGGCTTCCACGATTGGGATTTCGACTACGTGCTGCTCGACTTTTTGGGCGACGTGGTCTGCGGCGGCTTCGGCCTGCCGATCGCCCGCGACATGTGCCAGAAGGTGGTCGTCGTCGGCTCCAACGATCTGCAATCGCTCTATGTCGCCAACAATGTCTGCTCGGCGGTGCAGTATTTCCGCAAGCTCGGCGGCAATGTCGGCGTCGCCGGAATGGTCATCAACAAGGATGACGGCTCGGGTGAGGCGGCTGCCTTCGCCAAGGCTGTTGGCATTCCTGTGCTGGCCGCGATCCCGCAGGATGACGATATCCGCAAGAAGAGCGCCAACTACCAGATCATCGGCCATCCGGACAACCGTTGGGGCCCGCTGTTTGAAACGCTCGCCACCAATCTGGGTCTCGCACCGCCGGTCCTGCCCGAACCGCTCGACCAGGACGGGCTGATCAACCTGTTCGACTCCTCCGACACCGGCGGCGATTACGTGCTGGTGCCTGCGCAGCCGGAAGACATGTGCCCGGCCTCCGCGCTGGAACGTCCGACCCTCGAAGTCGTCTACGACACGGTATGACCATGGATGATTTTTCCCCCACTCGCGAAGAGCTCGCCCCGACGCCGGCCGACAGCGCCGCCGCCGAAGGCATGTCCTGCGCATCGGGCGCGGAGAAAATGAAGGCGCAGGCCATGGCTTCGGGCAAGTCCGAGGTGATGGCGCAGCTGGAGGCGGATTACCCCAAGGGCCCGCATGACCAGCCGCAATCGATGTGCCCCGCCTTTGGCTCGCTTCGGGTCGGGCTTCGCATGCGCCGGGTCGGCACCATCCTGTCGGGCTCTGCCTGCTGCGTGTACGGTCTGACCTTCACCTCGCATTTCTACGGCGCCAAGCGCTCGGTCGGCTACGTCCCGTTCAATTCGGAATCCCTGGTCACCGGCAAGCTCTACGAGGACATCCGCGACGCCGTCCACGAAATGGCCGATCCGGAGGCCTACGACGCCATCGTCGTCACCAGCCTCTGCGTTCCCACCGCGTCGGGCGTGCCGCTGCAGATGCTGCCCAAGCAGATCAACGGCGTGCGCATCGTCGGCATCGACGTGCCGGGCTTCGGCGTGCCGACCCATGCCGAGGCCAAGGACGTCCTTTCCTCGGCGATGCTGAACTATGCCCATGGCGAGGCCGAAAGCGGCCCGGTCCAGGCGCCGCGCACCGGCGTCGAGGAACGTCCGTCGGTCACGCTTCTGGGCGAGATGTTCCCCGCCGACCCGATGATGATCGCCGCCATGCTGGAGCCTATGGGTCTGGCAGCAGGTCCGGTGGTGCCGGTTCGCGAGTGGCGCGAGCTCTACGCCGCTCTCGATTGCGCCGCCGTGGCCGCAATCCATCCCTTCTACACGGCCTCGGTGCGGGCGTTCCGCTCCGCCGGCCGCAAGGTCATCGGCTCCGCGCCAGTCGGATTTGAAGGCACCGATGCCTGGCTGCAGGCGATCGGCGACGGCTGCAACGTGCCGCAGGTGCGGATCGACGCCGCCCGCAATGCCTTCGGCGGCGCCATTCGCGCAGCCCTTTCGGAAAACCGCATCAACGGCCGCATCACTCTGTCGGGCTATGAAGGCTCCGAGCTGATCGTCGCGCGCCTGCTGGTCGAAAGCGGCGCGGATCTGAGATATGTCGGCACCGCCTGTCCGAAGACCGAATTCTCGAAGCTCGACGCTGAATGGCTCGAGGCCAGGGGCGTCCAGGTCCGCTACCGCGCCTCGCTGGAACAGGATCTGGCGGCGATGGCCGAGTTCAAGCCCGACCTCGCCATCGGCACCACGCCCGTGGTGCAGAAGGCCAAGGAAAACGGCACGCCCTCGCTCTACTTCACCAATTTGATCTCGGCGCGCCCCCTGATGGGGCCTGCCGGCGCCGGCTCGCTCGCCGCCGTCGTCAATGCGGCCATCGCCAACAAGCCGCGCTTTGACCGGATGCGGGAATTCTTCGGCGAAGTCGGCAAGGGCGACAATGCCGGCGTGTGGGAAAACACGCCGGTTCACAACCAGGCTTTCCGCAAGAAATTCGCCGCCAAGGCGGCCGCCTCGCGCAATGCCGTGGATTCAGGGGAGGCGATTGGCTCATGACGCTGATCATCGACCACGACAGGGCAGGGGGCTATTGGGGCTCGGTCTATGTCTTCACCGCCATCAAGGGCATGCAGGTGATCATTGACGGCCCGGTCGGCTGCGAGAACCTGCCGGTCACTTCGGTGCTGCACTACACCGACGCGCTGCCGCCGCATGAGCTGCCGATCGTCGTCACCGGCCTTGGCGAGGAAGAACTCGGCCAGCACGGCACGGAAGCCGCGATGAAGCGCGCCCGCTCCGTACTTGACCCCGATCTGCCCGCGGTTGTCGTCACCGGCTCCATCGCCGAGATGATCGGCGGCGGCGTGACGCCGGAAGGCATGAATATCCAGCGCTTCCTGCCGCGCACCATCGACGAGGACCAGTGGCAGTCTGCCGACCGGGCGATGAAGTGGCTGTGGACGGAATATGGCCCGAAGAAGGGCAAGGTCCGCCCGCCCAAGGCCCGCAAGGAGGGCGCCAGGCCCAAGGTCAACATCATCGGCCCGATCTACGGCACGTTCAACCAGCCGTCGGATCTCGCCGAGATCCGACGCCTGATCGAGGGCATCGGCGCCGAGGTCAATATGAGCTTCCCGCTTGGCAGCCATCTTGCCGACGTGCAGCAGCTTGCCGATGCCGAGGCCAATGTCTGCCTCTACCGCGAGTTTGGCAGACTGTTGTGCGAGGCCCTCGACCGGCCCTACCTGCAGGCGCCGATCGGCATCCATTCGACCACCGCATTCCTGCGTCAGCTCGGCGAAATGCTCGGGCTTGATCCCGAACCCTTCATCGAGCGCGAGAAACACACCACGCTCAAGCCGATGTGGGACCTGTGGCGCTCGGTCACCCAGGATTTCTTCGCCACCGCCGGCTACGCCATTGTCGCAAGCGAAACCTACGAGCGCGGCATCCGCAATTTCCTCACCGAGGAAATGGGCATGCCCTGCAGCTTCTCGGTGCAGCGCGTCGCCGGCAAGAAGACCGACAATCAGGCCATCCGCCAGATGATCAAGGACAAGCCGCCGCTGGTGATGTTCGGCTCCTACAACGAGCGCATGTATCTGGCCGAGGCGGGCGCGCGGGCGATCTACATCCCCGTATCCTTCCCCGGCGCCATCATCCGCCGCCACACAGGCACGCCGGTAATGGGCTATTCGGGCGCATCCTGGCTCATCCAGGAAGTCTGCAACGCGCTGTTTGACGCGCTGTTTTCGATCCTGCCGCTGGCCACCGACATGGACGCCGTCGAGGCGACGCCGGCCAGGAACAGGGGCCAGCTGCCCTGGGCGCCGGAAGCCAAGGCAAAACTCGATCACGCCATCGGTCTGGAGCCGGTGCTCGTCAGGATTTCCGCCGCCAAACGGCTGCGCGACGCCTCCGAACAGGAAGCCCGCGCCCGCGGCAGCGCTATCGTCAACCAGGAAGATGTGAATTTGGCCAGCCAGGCGCTCAGGCGCGGACGGGCTGCATAACAAGCCGGGATTCTCCGGCGAAAAGGGAGAGTGCGATGACAATGACAGTGCACCACAGGGAGAGACAGGCGGCCCGCGGGCAGTCGCGGACCGACCGGTTCGAATACTGGATTCTGGTCGCCATCGCCTTTGTCATCTGCTTCGCCATGGCAGCGACGTCGCGCGCGGTCGCGGCCTTTCGCGGCACGTCCGTCGACAGCCATGGCCAGTCGGTTTTTGCGGAGGCGCGCGCATCTGCGCATGCAACCGCGGGCTACGTCTTCTTGGCCTAGTGGTGCGATCCTGACAGGTGGTTCCCATCCGTCAGGACAGATTGCCCGGCCAGATCAAGAGCTTGCGGGCTGACTTTTCGAAACGGACGGGGTCGTCGGTTTCGGTCGGCCCACTGGCCCACACGCCTTTGCCGGTGTCCAAACCCGGCATTAACCGCCGAAGCCGCCTGTTCCAGGCGTCCGAGGCACCCGGCTGCGGGGCACCGCAGCGCTTGTGACTAGGAGGTACTTCAATGTCCAGTCCAAACACCGTTTCGCTTTCGGGAATGACCGAAGGCGAAGCACAGGAGTTCCACTCGTACTACCTGCAGGGGATGATTGCCTTCGTGGCGATAGCCGTCGTGGCACACATTCTCGTCTGGTTCTGGCGCCCGTGGATCCCCGGTCCGGAAGGCTACGTTTCGCTTGAAAGCGTTGGCCAGACGGTCTCGGCATTCCTGCCAATGCTCACCTAAAGGAGAAGCGATATGTGGAGAATCTGGATGCTCTTTGACCCGCGCAAGACGCTGGTCGTTCAAGGCGTCTTCCTGTTCGCGCTGGCTGTGATGATTCATCTCGTCCTGCTGAGCACGACTCGCTTCAACTGGCTCGAAGGCGCACCGGTCGTGACCGGCGCCCTCGACCCGTCGACGGGCATCATGGGGCTCATCCCCATGATGATTGGCTAAACGCTGACAAGAATGACTGCGGGCGGGGCATTGGCCCCGGCCACCCGCCCGCGGTCGAGATCTGGAATGGGCAAAACCCGGAACGGGATCGCGTGACTTCAGCGCGATCAGACGGGGTTGGAGACAAGCCATGGCGCTGCTCAGTTTTGAAAGAAAATACCGCGTCCGCGGTGGCACCCTGTTAGGCGGTGACCTGTTCGACTTCTGGGTCGGACCATTTTACGTGGGCTTCTTTGGCCTTACCACGGCATTTTTCGCAGGCCTCGGCACCGCGCTGATGGCCTATGGCGCAGCGCTCGGGCCGACCTGGAACATCTGGCGGATTTCCATTGCGCCGCCGGACCTGAGCTACGGGCTCGGACTGGCGCCTCTGGCCGAAGGCGGCCTCTGGCAGGTGATCACCATCTGCGCGATCGGGGCCTTCGTGTCCTGGGCGTTGCGCGAGGTGGAGATCTGCCGCAAACTCGGCATCGGCTATCATGTTCCCTTCGCCTTCGGCGTCGCGATCTTTGCCTATGTCACGCTGGTCGTGTTCCGTCCGATGCTGCTTGGCGCCTGGGGCCACGGTTTCCCCTATGGCATCTTCAGCCATCTCGATTGGGTGTCGAACGTCGGATACCAGTATCTGCACTTCCACTACAATCCCGCGCACATGCTCGCCGTGTCGCTGTTCTTTACCACGACGCTGGCGCTCGCGCTGCACGGCGGCCTGGTCCTGTCGGCGAGCAATCCGGGCCGCGACGGCACGTTTCGCAACACCGCCAGCGAGGTCAAGACGCCGGAGCACGAAGATACCTTCTTCCGCGACATCATCGGGTATTCCGTTGGCACGCTGGGCATCCACCGCCTTGGTCTGGTGCTTGCCCTGAACGCGGGTTTCTGGAGCGCCGTTTGTATCATCATCAGCGGTCCGCTCTGGAACAGGGGCTGGCCGGAGTGGTGGAACTGGTGGCTCGATCTGCCGATCTGGAGCTGAAAGGGATCTGATCATGCAATATCAAAACATCTTTACCCAAGTCCAGGTCCGCGGTCCCGTCGAAGCCGGGATCCCGCTGCCCCGCGGAGACGACGAGCGCGTCGGAACCCCGTCTTACAATTGGCTTGCCGGCTGGTTCGGCAATGCCCAGATCGGACCGATCTATCTCGGCTTTCTGGGCACCGCGTCGCTGATTGCGGGAACCATCTGGTTTGTCATCATCGGCATGAACATGCTGGCTTCTGTCGGCTGGGATCCGTTCCAGTTCATCCGCCAGCTGTTCTGGCTGGCGCTTGAGCCGCCGCCGGCGAAATACGGGCTCTCGATCCCGCCGCTGAACGAGGGCGGCTGGTACATCATCTCGAGCGTCTTCCTGCTGGCCTCGGTTCTGTTGTGGTGGGCCAGGATCTACGTCCGCGCGCGCGCGCTCGGCCTCGGCACCCATGTCTTCTGGGCCTTCGGCTCGGCGATCTTCCTGTTCCTGGTGCTGGGCCTGTTCCGGCCGTTGCTGATGGGGTCATGGGCGGAGGCGGTGCCTTACGGCATCTTCCCGCATCTCGACTGGACCGCAGCGTTCTCGATCCGCTACGGCAATCTCTATTACAACCCGTTCCACTGTCTCTCGATCGTCTTCCTGTATGGTTCCGTTCTGCTGTTTGCCATGCATGCGGCGACCATTCTCGCGGTCACCCGCTACGGCGGCGAGCGCGAACTCGAGCAGATCACCGATCGCGGCACCGCGTCCGAACGCGCCGCCCTGTTCTGGAGATGGACCATGGGCTTCAACGCCACCATGGAATCCATTCACCGCTGGGCCTGGTGGTTCGCCGTTCTCACGCCAATCACCGGTGGCATCGGAATCTTGCTGACCGGAACCGTGGTCGACAACTGGTACCTGTGGGGAATGAAGCACGGCATTGTCGCGCCGCTTCCCGACATGTGGCCGACCGTCGTTGATCCGGCCATAGGGGGATAAGACAATGAAACAACTCTGGATACCATTTGCCGCAGCCGGTGCCGTCTTTCTCGGAGCCGCCATCATAGTCGGCGCCGACTGGGACCTGCCGCCGGTCGACACCACCCAGGTCGGCTATCGCGGGACCGGCCTGGTGCAGATCTCCGATCGTGAGGACCAGGCGGCGCTGCGGCTCGCCAATGTTCCGCCCGAGCCGGTGTACGAGCCGGATCCCGAAGGCGACCGGGCCGGCGACGTCTACGAGAATGTTCAGGTCCTGGGCCATCTGTCGACGGATCAGTTCAACGCCCTCATGGCGGATATCACGGCATGGGTGTCGCCCGAGCAGGGCTGCACCTATTGCCACAACGAGGAGAACCTCGCCTCTGACGAGGTCTACACAAAGGTTGTCTCCCGGCGCATGATCGAGATGACCCAGCACGTCAACGAGAACTGGCAGCCGCATGTCGCCCAGACCGGCGTCACCTGCTACACCTGCCACCGCGGCGAGCCGGTGCCGGCCAATGTCTGGTCGCGCGACCTCGGTCCGGGCGAAAAGGGCAGGGCAGTGGGCTGGCGCGATGGCCAGAACATTGTCAACGAGACAGCCGGCATGACCTCCCTGCCGTCCAACGCGCTGGAGAGCTACCTGCTCGAAGACGAGGTAATCCGCGTGCATTCGCTGAACGCCCTGCCGGACGGCTCGAACACGACCACCACCAAGGAAACCGAGAAGACCTGGGCCTTGATGATGCACATGTCGGAAAGCCTCGGCGTCAACTGCGTGGTCTGCCACAACAGCCGCGCCTTCAACGACTGGGACCAGAGCCCGCCGCAACGGGTCAGCGCCTGGCACGGCATCCGCATGGCCCGGGACTTGAACCAGACCTTCATGACGCCGCTGGCGCCGGTATTCCCGGCCAATCGCAAGGGGCCCGAGGGCGACGTTCTGAAAGTCTCCTGCGCGACCTGCCACAACGGCGTCCAGAAGCCGCTCTATGGCGTGTCGATGCTTCAGGACTATGTCGACGCGCTGGGAACCACCACCGGCACCGGCGTTCCCGACTACAACACCTACGTTCCGGGAGAGACGCAGGTCTTGGCGCCGGATGAAACAACTTCGCTCGCGCCGGCCTCCGGTACGAGTGATGGGGGGAAGGCTCTGGCATCCGCCGACTGAGCCCTGCAGCAGGCGGCACTTTCCCTCGGTGTCCGTCTGCGCATAAGGAGAACCGGAGATCGCAAGATCTCCGGTTCTTCTGTTTCCAGGGACTGCGATATGCCAGCTTGCTGCCCGGCGATCAGGTCCGGCTGTCATTGCCGCACACTTCACGGCATGGATCGGCCATTCCCCCCCCCCGGCTCAGAGGCATCGGGTCGGCTGACAAAGAGATCCGGCCGGTCAGAGAACCAGGTTGGGATAGCGTTCCGCGTAGATCCGGAACCAGGGGGTGAACTGCTCCGGGTGCCGGGCGATCTCGGCGTGCAGCGCGTCACGGGTGATCCAGCGGGTCTCTTCGACCTCGCGCGGATCCGGTGCGAGCTCAAGCACCGACCGGTCGGCCGCGCCGATATACATCGTCACCTTCTCGTGCTCGTGCAGGCCGTTGCCGACGTCGGCAGAGTACTCGACCACGCGGCGGCGCGACAGCGGGACGTTGAAGCCGAGCTCTTCCTTCAGCCGCCGCCGGGCGCAGCTGTCGATAGGTTCGTCCCAGTGGGGATGCGAACAGCATGTGTTGGCCCAGAGGCCGCCGCAATGATATTTTGACTGCGCCCGCTTCTGGATCAGCAGATGATCGCCATCGAAGACGAAGATCGACACCGCGAGATGAAACAGCCCGTCGGCATGCGCCTTCAGCTTTTCGACCGGATAGAGGGAGCCGTCGTCCGCGATTGCCGGGATGATCGTCGGGTGTACATTCATCGTCTTGTCCTGTCTCAAATTCCGGCCGCGGCCGCAAGGGTGCCGCCTGCGCGGCCGTCGTCCTGCGCCGTGGCGCCGTTCTTATCCTGTTCTGACACGCCGTCCAGCCCCTGCCAGTGGCCGTCCACGGCCAGCAGGTTGAACCGCGTGAAGCAATATTCCGAAAACCAGCCGTCCCTGTAGGCTGAGCGCACGGCTTCTCCATGGGTCGGGCTGGATTTCGAAAACCTCTCCATCGCCTCGACCGAGTGCCACAGTGACAGCGTGACCTGGTGAAGCCAGGGAATTTCGCCGGTGCCGATCATGAATTGCCGTCGCTGTTCGGCCTCGGCCGTGGCTGAAATCGCGGGCACCTTTGACCAGAAGCGGATCAGTTTTGCCGGCCGGATCGAGGCGCGCGTCATCGCAACCAGCGGCAGCGTCTGCGGGCCTGCGTCGTCCGCGACGGGAAAGACATGTCCGTCCCAGTGCCCGCGTGTCGAGACCGGCTCCAGATAGAGCGTCGCGGTGCGGTCGGCGGTCCTGCGGTACCCGTCCAGAGCTTCCGCGGAAGTGATGCGCTGGCGGGCGATATCGAGCGACGGCCATTCGGCAAGCAGCGTGTAGACGCCGAAATTCGGCCATGTCGAAAACCCCGCGCCCGACCCGGTGCCCATCAGCTTGAAGAAGCTCAGGTCAGGCATCGCGCGCAATCCGGGCTTGGCCAGCCCCATCTGCGAAAACGCCCACAGGCGCTGGCGCAGCGAGGAAAATCCGAACAGCGAAAACGTCACCACCGTCACGGGCTTTCCTCCCTGGACCCTGCCAGTTCCGTCCTGATCCAGGCTTCGGCCGGCCCGGATCAGGCCACCGCGCGCGACAGCGCGCATTGCGACCATAAATCGCACAGCGAGTCCACCAGATGACGCAGGTCGCCATCGCTGTGCATCGGCGTCGGCGTGAACCTGAGCCGCTCGGTGCCGACCGGCACCGTCGGATAGTTGATCGGCTGGACATAGACCCCGTAGGTGTCGAGCAGGATGTCCGAGATCCACTTGCACTTCTTGGCGTCGCCCACCATCACCGGCACGATATGGCTGGGGTTGCGCATGTGCGGAATGCCCTTGGCATCGAGCATGGCGCGGAACCTGGCGACATTGTTGCGATGTCCGGCCCGTTCCATCTGGCTGACCTTCAGATGCCGGATCGATGCGGTGGCGCCTGCTGCCAGCGCCGGCGGAATGGCCGTGGTGAAGATGAAGCCCGAGGAGAAGCTGCGGATGAAATCGCACACGGCCCGCGAGCCGGTGATATAGCCGCCCATCACGCCAAAGGCCTTGCCGAGCGTGCCTTCGATGATCGTCACCCGGTCCATCAACCCGTCGCGTTCGGCCACCCCGCCGCCGCGCGGGCCGTACATGCCGACCGCGTGAACCTCATCGAGATAGGTCATGGCGTCGAAGCGTTCGGCCACGTCCAGAATGTCTTCGATCGGCGCCATGTCGCCATCCATCGAGTAGACGCTCTCGAACGCCACCAGCTTCGGCGCGTTCGGATCATCAGCGGCCATCAGCTCCGCCAGATGTTTAGGGTCATTGTGCCGCCACAGGCGTTTCTCGGCGCGGCTGTGACGGATGCCTTCGATCATCGAGGCGTGGTTGAGCGCGTCGGAATAGATGATCAGGCCGGGAATCTTCGCGCCAAGGGTGCCGAGCGCCGCCCAGTTGGAGACATAGCCCGACGAGAAGATCAGCGCGGCTTCCTTGTTGTGCAGGTCCGCCAGTTCATGTTCCAGCAGCACATGGGCGTGATTGGTACCGGAGATGTTGCGGGTGCCGCCGGCGCCGGCGCCGCACTGGTCGACCGCTTCATGCATGGCCTGGATCACCTTGGGGTTCTGGCCCATGCCGAGATAGTCATTCGAGCACCAGACCGTCACCTCGTGGGTGGTGCCGTCGGCGCGATGCCGGGTGGCGCGGGGGAAGCCGCCGGCATGCCGCTCGAGTTCAGCAAAGACACGGTAATTGCCTGCCTCATGCAGCGTGTCGAGCTGTGATGTGAAGTAGCGGTTGAAGTCCATGTGGGTGATCCCCCTTAGCTCATGCCCGCGCGGCTGCGCGGGAAGTTTCCGATTCCGGTGTGGTGTGAAGCTTGGCCGGTTTCTCCCGGCTCGTGCTCGGTGTTCTTGTCCTGGTCTTGTCCATTGCCCAGCCCCACAGGGCAGAATCACGAACCGGCAAAACGAGAAACAAATGTTCGATCAGCGCCAGCGCCGCGAAGGCCGCCAGCAGCGTCCACTTGACCGCTGCGTGATCTGTTTCCGCCGTTGCCGCGGCAAAGACCAGCCAGGCCAGCAAAAGGGCGGTGCCGCCGAGCGAAACATAGAACCAGCCGCTGGTCCTGTCGGTGCGGAAATAGCTTTTGAGATAGGACAGCCGGTCGGGCAGCATGTCGCTGATCGCGTGCCGTGCGCCGAGATAGATGTTGAGCTTGGTCGAGACCCGCATCACCCACAACAGGCTGAAGGCCAGCAGTCCGGTTGTGTTCTCGACGCCGCCCATGAACCACACGAGCCCCAGCACGGTGGCAAACAGCGCGATTTCATGATCGCGCACCGTGAGGAACGCGGCGCGGAACCGTGTTTTCTCCCGTGGCGAATCCCCAGCCGCAATCCGCCGCGGCCCGGTCACCAGCCCGATCAGGAACGTGGTCTCATGCCACGCCCACAGGGCGAGCGCCGAGAAGAAGGCAATATAGGCCGAGAGCGCGGTGGTGCTGTCGCCGGCGGTGGCGATCAGCCCGAACATGCCGAGCACGGCCACCCCGGTGGCGAGCGCCATCACGGTCTTGAAATACCGGTTTCCCGCCCGCGCCAGCGCCAGCACCAGCCCGGTGGCGACCCACCAGGCGGCGCTTGCGATCAGGACTGCGGACAGGAAGATCATCCCGGGCGCCCCTTACCAGACCGGCTGCAGCCGGCTCTTTGCCGGCACGTGGTTGGTCTGCGTCGGGATCATGTAGAGCCGGGCGAAGGTCAGGCCGGCGCGAGCCATGTGCCAGCCCTTGGCGATCCTGCCTGCAATGCCGCCGCGTTCGGCGGCCGCGTTGACGTCGGCATTGATCCGGTTGAGCTTGCGCAAGGCCGCGATGAAGCCCGGGTGATCGAGATCGAGGGTCAGCGGAAACACCTGCTTGGTGATTTCGCTGGTCAGGCGGAACACCCGCATGTCGTAGTCCTCGATGTCGATATCGATCGCCTTGTGAAACGCCGGACGGGCATGGTCGCGCACATACATGGTGGCGAACACGGCCAGCAGGAAGAACTTGATCCAGTACTTGTTGACGCCAGACGTCAGCTTCGGATCCGAACGCATGATCAGCGAAAACGCCTCGCCATGACGGAACTCGTCATTGCACCATTCCTGGAACCACTTGAAGATCGGATGAAAGCGCTTTTCCGGATGCTTCTGCAGATGCCGGTAGATGGTGATGTAGCGGGCGTAGCCGATCTTTTCCGACAGGTAGGTCGCGTAGTAAATGAACTTCGGACGGAAATAGGTGTATTTCTTCGCCTTGGCGAGGAAGCCCATGTTGACACCGATGTTGAACTCCTTGAGCGCATCGTTGATGAAGCCCGCATGGCGGCTTTCATCGCGGCTCATCAGCCCGAACAGCTCGCAGATCTCCTGGTTGGTGCCGCGGCGCTTCATCTCCTTGTAGAGTACGCAGCCGGAAAACTCGGCCGTCAGCGAGGAGACCAGGAAATCGATGAATTCCCGGCGCAGATCGTCCGGCAGCGCGTCGATGTCGATCTGGTCCCAGTCGGCGTTGCGCTTGAAATGGCCCTTGTTGGGATCCGAGCGCATTTCGGCGATCAGCTCGTCCCATTCCTCCCGCACGCCCGAAACATCGAGACGGTCCATCTCGTCGAAGTCGGTGGTGTAGAACCGCGGATTGAGCATCGTCGATTCGACGGCTGTCTTGGTCGTGTCGTTGATGTCGGGACGATCCCCGGCAGAATTCTTGCTCTTGGCGAGGTCAGGTTCAACGTGCTTGTTCATGCCTGTGCCCTCTCTGAAAAGCTGAACTCGCAGAGTTCCATGAATTCGAAATCGCCGGTGGCGCGTGTCCAGCCGCGCTCGAGCAGGCTGGCGCGCGTGATGGTCGCGGTGCGGCGGAAGCTCTCGCGATGTCCGTAGGGAACCTCGATGGGCGAGCCATGCACGATCACCTCGTCGCCGGGGTGAACAATCACCCCATTGTCAAAGCGCAGGTGCGCGCCCAGTTCCTCGAATGTATTGTTGATTTCCACGGTGCACGGAACCTCCTCCTTGCGCCGTCCTATCAGCGGTGTCTTGCTCATGGCTTCTCATTCCCTCTCGAAGCTAGCATTTCAGCATAAGCGGCGGCGTTATCAGGCCCGAAAGCGTTGAGATAAAGCCGTTCGCCGGTGGCGGTATCGGAGAGCGACACGGAGCCGTTCTCCCATCTGATCAGCCGGTAGGGCAGGCTCTCGGGCATTTCTGCCACAAGCCGCATGCGCGTCAGGGCCCTGAGCGAGCCGCGCACAAATCCACCCTCTGTCGGCGAAAATTGTCTGATGAGTTCGCCTGTCTGGGCGTCGGTGATGGTGATTTCGGTGTCATGGGCGCCGGTGATCACGATGTCGCGGATTGCCGCGGGCTGCCCGTAGACGTCGATCATGGTGCCGATGCCGGTCTTCATTCCGAACAGGATGGCGGCAAAGGTGAACCCGATCAGCCCAAGCCCCATCACCAGCGGCAGCCGCGGAAACCGGCCTGCAGTCCGGCCTGATTTTTCCGGGCGGCCCTTGGTGTCTGGGAGGCTTGGGGTGAACGCGTTCATGGTCTTACTCCGCGGCTTCGACAATGCGGCCGGCGGCTGGCCGGCCCGTCTGTTTGGTTGCAGTTGACGCCGGTCTAGCGACGGTCTCCGGCGCGCGGGTGCTGGCCAGCGCCGCCGCCAGCACATTGCCGGCGATCGCCACGTCCTTAAGGCAGATCATCTGCGGCATCAGCGCGCCCTTGCGAAAGCCCCGGACATGCGGCCAGAACACCAGCCACGAAAGCCGGTCGCCAGGCAAAAGCGTCAGCGCGATGTCGCCAACCCCGTTCTTGCCCTCGCGCATGTCGGCCGAGACAATCCGCGTGAACGGCAGGTTGAACGTCGCCGACAGCGCCACGCCGATACGCATGACGACGCGCTTGTTGGTGATGGTGTAGAGCGTGGTTTTCTGCACGCCCCAGGCAAAGGCCTCCATCAGGCCGATGCCGATCATCGACAGGATGGCGAGTGCGCCTGAAGAAAACAGGATTTCGCTCGGAAGACGTCCGTCGTAGAGGCCGGCGGAAATGTTCCAGGCGACCAGCACCGCGAAGTAGCCCGCGATCCAGCGTGTCTTCAGCACGTGACGGGAGACTGCCGCCGAGGACGGCGCGCCCTGCCACAGGACGTATTCACCTTCCGGGAGCCGGGCCGGGAGACCCGGCACCGGTTCGTAATCATGTTCTGGTCCGCCGGTCTCGCTCATGCCAGCGGCTCCTGGCGGTGAGGTTCGGCGTAAAGCAGGCCGGAACCGTAATAGGCCGTGATCCTGTCTTCCTCGAGCAGGGTGATGCTCTCGGGCTCTCGCGTGCCGGGAACGAGAGCGAACTGCTCGCCGCGCAGCGCATGGACGTGAAAGATCCGGCTTCCATCGCGCACCTTGCGGAAGACGCCGAAATTGATCGGCACCAGGATTGTCCTGGGCGCTTCGCCCACTTCGGTGACGGCTTCGAGATAGCGCAGCACCTGCTCCGAACGGTCGACCCAGATGTCGGAGATCGTGCCCGCCACAACGAGGTCGCATCCAACGACGCGCAAGCCCACCGGATTGATTTCGCCCTCGGCGATATTGAAGTCGGCAGCCACCCGCAACGGCACGATCTTGGGATCGCCATGATGTGTGAGATCGGGCGTGTCGGATCGTTCCGCCCACGATCCGGGGCCAATTGAATCGAGCATCGGATTTTCACTGGTCGGCAAATAGGGAGCGCCGGAGAAATTGCCGAGCCTGGTGCCCTTTACGGGCCGGTCGGCATTGTCGCGCCTGGCATTGGGCGCCAGGACCTCGCCATGGCCGTGCGGCAGCAGGAACGTCTTGGCGGGCGGCACGAAAAACCAGTCATCCCGGTTGAAGAACCCAGACTGGTCCGCTTCGAGCGGATAGCCCTCGCGGCGGTCTTCCTGGCGAATATAAAACAGCAACAGTGCGAAAAACACCCAGAACGCATAGAGCGTGACCTGGGCGACATCGATATACGATGTGATGGCTCCGGTTTCCATGACTTCTCTCCTTCAAGCGCCCGGCGCTCAGCCGGGCATTTCTGCCAGTCCGAAGCGGGCGCTCCGGGCCTGAACATGGGTTTGGCGCCGTGCAGCGAGCGGCCCGAGAGCCGCGAGCGCCATGAACAGCAGACCGATTTCAAGATGATAGACAACGCTGTATCCGGCCGCGGGCGCAGTCATCGCGGCGCCGGGCTCGGCGCCGGCGACAAGGCCGTTGACGACGTCCCGGATCAGTCCGCCAGCCGCGAGACCGAGCCCGATAGCGGTGGCCTGCACCGCGCCCCAGGCCCCGATGGCCAGTCCATTGTCCGATTTTTCCGCGATATCCATGGCTGCAACCATGGTGCACACCGCAAACAGCCCGCCGCCAAAGCCGATGATGCACACACCGGCGCGGAACAGGTTGGTGGCGTGAAGCGGTTCGGAGAAGATGATCGCCGAAAAGCCTGCGACGCCTGCGATCAGCCCGAGTGCTGCGAGCCGGTAAAGGTTCGCACCCTGCTTCAGGGCGCGGGCGGCATAGCCGAAACCAAGCAGCGTGCCGGCGGCCCAGATTGCCGTCAGGAACGTCGTCTGGCTTACCGAGAGTTTGAGAACCTCGCCGCCATAGGGTTCAAGCAGCACGTCCTGCATCGAGAAGGCCGCCGAGCCGAGCGCGACGGCCACGAGCAGCCGCAGGGTGCCCTTCTCCTTGCGATAGGCGGCAAAGGCTTCTCCGAACCGGACGGTGGGCCGCTCATGCCGGGTGGCCACCGGATTGCGCGGCTCCTGCTTCCACAGGCAGATGATGTTGAGCACCACCGTCGCCACAGCCGCGCCCTGCACCACCTTGATCAGCAGCAGCGGCGCAAAATCGCGCAGCAGGAAGGCGAAGATGATCGAGGAGACCAGCATGCCGACGAGCAGCATGACATACATCAGCGCGACCACCCGCGGCCGGTTTTCTTCCGCCGACAGGTCGGTGGCGAGCGCCAGGCCCGCGGTCTGCGCCATGTGCATGCCGATGCCGGTCATCAGGAACGCCAGCAGCGCCCCCGCCGGTCCGCCCCAGGCCGGGCCGGTGACTTGCGAATGCATCACCAGAAGCGCAAACGGCATGATCGCCAGCCCGCCGAACTGCAGGATGGTTCCCAGCCAGATATAGGGAACGCGGCGGACGCCGAGCGCCGATTTGTAGGTGTCGGAGCGATGGCCGATCAGGGCCCTGAACGGGGCCGCCAGCACCGGGATCGCGATCATCAGCGCCACCAGCGCCGCCGGGATGCCAAGTTCGACGATCATCACCCGGTTGAGCGTGCCTGTCAGAAGAACCGCCGCCATGCCGATGGACCACTGGAACATCGACAGCCGCAGCAGCCGTGACAGTGGCAGATCCGCGGTCGCGGCGTCTGCAAACGGCAGGTAACGCGGCCCGAGGCCCTTCCAGGTATCAAGCATCTTGCGATTGGCTTTGGCGACAAGGCTCATGATCGGGCGAGCTCCTGTGCTTCGGAAATGTAGAACCCGCGCGAGATCCGCGCCGGCGCATGGCTGCGCCAGCCGGCCATGTCGGAGCGTGCGAGCGTCTCGGTGATCAGCCGGTTGATCGCCACCGGCTGGATCGCAGGCGACCGGTCGCCGCGCGGAAACATCTTGCCGACGGCCTGCATCACGACCAGCGGCCGGGTCCGCGGCGCCAGCGTGAACACGATTCTGCGGCTGGTGCGGCGCGCCAGGCCCGCAATCGCGGCCTCGGCGGCCTTGGCGTCGTAATGGATGAGCGCGTCCATGGAGACAACGCCGTCGAATTCGCCATGCTCGGCGGCGAGCATGTCACCGGCGATCAGCCTGACCGAGCCGCCATTCCTGATCTCTGGCAGCGCCTCGTTGGCGTGGCTGACCATCTGCGGCGACAGATCGACGCCCAGAACATCGGCGCCGCGATGCGCCAGCTCGATGGCGAGCGGGCCAGCGCCGCAGCCGGCGTCGAGAATGCGCCAGCCGCTCAGGTCCTGCGGGAAGCGCCTGAGGATCTCCGACCGCATCGCGTCACGCCCGGCGCGCACCGTGGCGCGCACGCCCGACACCTTTTCCGTCGAGGTCAGGCGTTTCCAGGCTTCGAGCGCGGTGCGGTCGAAATAATGCTGGATCTCGTCCCGGCGCTTGATGTAGGCGGCGTCGTGCATGGTCGGTCTCACTCAAAGCCGAGGAAATCGAAGATTTCCCGGTCCTTCATCGGATTGGCGGCAAGTTCCTCGGTTCCGGCCCACAATTGTTCGGCCAGCTTCATGTATTCCTGCTGGATCGACACGATTTCCGGGTCGTCGCCCATTTCGAACAGGGTGCATTTCTTCAGCCGGCTGCGCCGCACCGCATCGGAATCGACGATATGGGCGAGCCGCTTGAGGCCGATGGCCTCGTTGTAGCGGTCGATCTGGTCGGTCTCGCGCGAGCGGTTGGCGATGACGCCGCCCAGCCGCACGTCGTAGTTCTTCGACTTGGCCTTGATCGCCGCAACGATGCGGTTCATGGCGAAGATCGAGTCGAAATCATTGGCGGCCACCACCACGGCGCGCTCGGCGTGCTGCAGCGGAGAGGCAAAGCCGCCGCAGACCACATCGCCCAGCACGTCGAAGATCACCACGTCGGTGTCTTCGAGCAAATGATGCTCCTTGAGGAGCTTCACCGTCTGCCCGACGACATAGCCGCCGCAGCCGGTGCCCGCGGGCGGGCCGCCTGCCTCGACGCACTGCACGCCATTGTAGCCCTCGAACACGAAGTCCTCGGTCCTCAATTCCTCCGGATGGAAATCGACGCCTTCCAGAACGTCGATCACCGTCGGGATCAGGCTCTTGGTCAGGGTGAAGGTGGAATCATGCTTGGGGTCGCAGCCGATCTGCAGCACCCGCTTGCCCAAGAGCGAGAACGCCACCGACAGATTGGACGAGGTGGTGGACTTGCCGATGCCGCCCTTGCCGTAGATTGCGAACACCTTGGCCTTGCCGGCGTCCATCTCGGTTTCGAGGTGAACCTGGACGCTGCCGTCGCCGTCACCATCCCCGTTGAGACCTGCTGCATCGCGCAGCTTTGCGGTCCGGGCTTCGTCAAACATCGTGCGCGGGTGGGTGTATAGGTTCATTCTGCAGCCTCCACGGACAAGCCTTCGGCACGATCTTCCATTTCCTCGCCCGCAGCACAGAGCGCGGCCCAGGTTTCGTCGTCCGGTGTCCAATAATTTCTGTCTCTTGCCTCGATGAGGCGGTTGACCATGCGCAGGGAAGAGGCCGGATTGAGCTCCGAAAGCCTGCGGCGCATGGTTTCGTCGAGAATGAAGGTCTCGCTCAGCTTCTGGTAGACCCAGGGCTGCACATCGCCGGTCGTGGCCGACCACCCCATCGTGTTGGAGATCTGGGCCTCGATCTGGCGCACGCCTTCATATCCATGCGCCAGCATGCCTTCGAACCATTTCGGGTTGAGCGACCTTGTGCGCGTCTCGAGCGCCACCTGCTCCCCCAGTGTCCGGACCCGGCCCTCGCCCTGGGTCTGGTCGGAGATGTAGACCGGCAATTGCTTGCCGCCCTGGGCCAGCGACACGGCCTTGGAAATGCCGCCCAGCGTATCGAAATAATGATCGATGGTGGTCACGCCGAGTTCGACCGAATCGAGGTTCTGGTAGGCCATGTCGACCTTGGCGAAGACATCGTTGAGCAGCTCCACCTGCGCCGAGGACTTGCCCTTGCGGTCGATCGCGAAGCCCTTGCGGTTGGTGTACATGTCGGCGATTTCCTGGTCGTCCGACCAGGCGCTGGAGCCGATGAGGAAATTGACGTTGGCGCCATAAGCGCCCTCGGCATTGGAGAACACCCGGTAGGCCGCCTGCTCGATGGCGCAGCCGTGAACTTCGGCATAGACCATGGCGTGCTTGCGGACGAAGTTCATCTCGACCGGCTCATCGGCGATGGCCGCGAGATAGGAGGCTTCCGCCAGCATCGAGGCCTGCATCGGCAGCAGGTCGCGGAAGATGCCCGACAGCGTCATCACCGCGTCGATGCGCGGGCGCTTGAGCTCGTCAAGCGGGATCAGCTCGGCGCCGCAGATCCGGTTGTAGGCATCAAGCCGTGGCCGTGCGCCCATCAGCGCCAGCGCCTGGGCCATCGGGCCGCCTTCGGATTTCAGATTGTCGGTGCCCCACAGCACGATGGCGATGGTTTCGGGCAGCTTGCCGTCGGTCTCGAAATAGCGCTCCAGCACCTTGGCCGCCTGGCGGGCGCCATCCTTGACCGCATAGGCGCTCGGAATGCCGAACGGATCGAAGCCGTGGATGTTGCGGCCGGTGGGCAGCATGTCGGGCGTGCGCAGCAGGTCGCCCGAGGGCGAGGGGGCGACGAAACGGCCGTCGAGCGCGGTGATCAGCCCATCGAGTTCGCGGTTTTGGGCGAGATTGGCATTGGCGCGCACCAGCCGGTCGATGAGCGCGTTTGCCTCGTCGCTGCCGGTCCGGGCGGCCTTGATCGCGGCCTGGTCGAGTTTGACGATGGCGTCGATCACGGATGCGGGGGGCGTTTCAGTCTCGTCAGCCTCGGCGATCAGCTTGAGCATCTCGCGGCGTTCCGCCTCGCTCATGGCCCGGCCCGCGACATGCAGGCCATGCGGGATCAGCGCGTATTCGAGTTCCAGCATGGCGGCGGTGAGCGCGTTGACATAGGCGTCGCGGTCCAGCGTCGAGGCATCGCGCAACAGTTCCAGCTGTTCGGCCTGGACCAGAACCAGCTCGAAGGTCTCGGCATATTCGTCCGCCTGGCTTTCATTGAGGTTGCGCAGCCGGTCGAGCGTCGCCTTGAGCTCGCTCAGCCCCTTGTAGAGCCCGGCATTGGTGACCGGCGGGGTGAGGTACGAGACCAGCGTCGCAGCCGACCGCCGCTTGGCGATGGTGCCTTCTGACGGATTGTTGGCGGCATAGAGATAGAAGTTCGGCAGATCGCCGATCAGCCGGTCCGGCCAGCATTTCGACGACATGCCGGATTGCTTGCCGGGCATGAATTCGAGCGCGCCATGGGTGCCAAAATGCAGCACCGCATCCGCCCGGTAGGTGCGCTTGAGATAGGTGTAGAAGGCGGCGAAGGCGTGGGTCGGCGCAAAGCCCTTCTCGAACAGGAGCCGCATCGGGTCGCCTTCATAGCCAAAGCCCGGCTGCACCGCGACCAGCACATTGCCGAACTGGCGGCCGAGCACGAAGATCGACTGGCCATTGGTGAAGATCCGGCCCGGCGCCGGGCCCCAGGCAGCCTCGATCTCACCCAGATATTTCTCGTTGCGCACATGATCGTCGGCGCTGACCATGGCGTGCACATTGGCGAGCGCGCCATAGGAGGCGGCATTGCCACCCAGCACCAGGTCGCGCAGCGCTTCTGCGTCTTCGGGCACCTCGATCGTGTAGCCCTCGGCCTGCATGCGCAGCATCGTTGCGTGCAGCGATTCAAACACCGACAGGAAAGCCGCGGTGCCCATGTTGCCGGCATTTGGCGGGAAGTTGAAGATCGTCAGCGCAACCTTGCGGTTGGCCCGCTCGCTCTTGCGCAGGGCGACGAGCTTCTCGATCCGGCCGGCCAGCACTTCCACCCGCTCCGGATGCGCGCTCATGCAGGAACGGCCCTTGGGGCAGGTGCCCATGTTGCGCGCGCAAACGCAGGGCTGCGCGCCGTCATTGTTTTCGGTGCGACCGCCGAACACCATCGTGCCGGTGGCGCCGTCAAGTTCGGGGATCGCCACCATGATCGTGGTCTCGATCGGCATCAGGCCCTGGTCGGAAGCTTCCCAGCGCTCGATCGACTGGAACTCGGTAACGTGGGCGGCGACGTAAGGCACGTCGAGCCCTGAGAGCACCTCAGCGGCGGCGGCCGCATCGGAATAGGCGGGGCCGCCGACCAGCGAAAAGCCGGTGAGCGACAGCAGCGTATCGATGGTCGTGCCGGTCTTGCCGCCTGACAGGAACTGCCGCACCGGGCCGCGCATGTCGAGGCCTGAGCAGAATACCGGAACCACGTTGAAGCCGCGGCGCTCGAGTGACGCGATGACGCCGTCATAGTGACCGGTGTCGCCCGACAGGATGTAGGAGCGCAACAGCAGCAGGCCGACCGTCCCCTTGGCGTCGCGCTTGCTCGGCAAGGCGTTGAGCGAGGCGCTCACCCGGCCCTTGATGGCGGGGTGATAGACGCCCTGGTCGGGATATTCGACCGGCGCCGCCGCCGTCACCGATCCGCGCAACACACGACGCTCGCCATCGGAATACTTGTCGACCAGAAGCCGCACCAGATTGGCGATGTTCACGTCGGATGCGGCGATCCGGTACTGCATGGCGATGAAGTAGTTGCGCACATCCTGGGCGGTGCCGGGGATAAAGCGTAGAAGTTTCGGCAGCCGCTTGAGCATCGCCATCTGGCGTTCGCCCGCGGTCCGGCCGGTGTCCTTCCTGGCCTTGGAGCTGTCGCCGCGCAGCTTCTTCAACAGCGCCAGCGGACCCTTCTGCTCGCCGTCCATCTTGAAGCGCCCCATCGTGGTGTTCTTCATGATCTCGCCGGCCGACATGCAGCACATCATCGCGTCGCAGTGCTCGCGCCGCGCCGCCAGGTCCGGTCCGATCGCCTTGACGTGCTCCTCGATGAACAGCATCGAGGCGACGATGATGTTGCCTCTGGCGACATCGTCCTTGCAGGCCTGCAGCTTGTGCGGATGGTCGTTCCAGTCGGTGGCCGCGTGCACGGTGAGACGCAGGTTCGGAATGTCGCGCACCAGCATCTTCCGCGCGTCGTCCACCGCCGCCGACATGTGATTGTCGAGCGTGATCAGGACAACATTGACCGGGGCGGCGTTAGCGCCCGAAGTGTGCTTTTGCATCGTACAGGGTCTCGATCGTGATCGGGTTGAGGCCGTTCTGGACGGCATAGGATTCGGTGTTGCGCCGCGCCTTCCCGCGGACAAAGAAGGGGATCTTGCGAAGTTCGCGTTCTGCGTCGGATGTCCAGGACGGCTCGCCGGGAACAGCCGCGGCAGCCGGTTCGGCATGAATAGGCTGGGTCGCCTCGGCCTCGTCAGCGGTGGTGCCGGTCTCGCCGGCTGCCGCGCCGTGGCCATGGCCCAGATGCGAGGAGCCGGCGTCGTCGTGGAATTCGAAGTCGCCGCGGAACATCTGCAGCAGGTGCTCCTCAAGCCCCATCATCAGCGGATGCACCCAGCTGTCGAAAATGACATTGGCGCCCTCGAAGCCCATCTGCGGCGAGTAGCGGGCCGGAAAGTCCTGCACATGCACCGGGCTCGAGATCACCGCGCAGGGGACCCGGAGCCGCTTGGCGGCATGGCGCTCCATCTGCGTCCCCAGCACCAGTTCCGGCTGGGCGGCGATGATGGCGTCCTCGACATCGAGGTGATTGTCGGAAATCAGCGGTTCGACACCATATTTTGCTGCGGCCTCGCGCACGTCGCGGGCGAATTCGCGGGAATAGGTGCCGAGCCCGCAGACCCTGAAGCCCAGTTCCTCGGACGCGATGCGCGCGGCGGCGACCGCATGGGTGGCGTCGCCGAAGATGAACACGCGCTTGCCTGTGAGATAATTGGAATCGATCGAGCGCGAATACCAGGACAGACGCTCCGCCCCGTCGGCGGTCAGGCTCGCGGGCACCTCGACACCGGCGGCCGCGGCCACGGCGGCGATGAAATCCTGCGTCGCGCCCACCCCGATCGGCGCGATCGCCACCATCTCCTGGCCGAACTGGCGCTTGAGCCAGCGCGCCGCATTGTCGGCGATTTCGGGATAGAGCACGATGTTGAAATGGGCCTGAGGAATGCGCGCGAGATCTGCGGGCGATGCGCCGAGCGGCGCGATCGTGTTGATGCGGATGCCGAGCGCCTCGACGATCTTTTTCACTTCCAGAATGTCATCGCGGTTGCGGAAACCGAGCGACGACGGACCGAGGATATTACAGCTTGCCTGCTCGGGCGCCATATCGGGCTTGCCCGCGCCGCCGGCAAAGGCCCGCACCAGCCGGTAGAAGGTCTCGGCCGCGCCCCAGTTCTCCTTCTTCTGGTAGGACGGAAGCTCCAACGCCACCACGGGCACGCTCAGGCCCAGCGCCTTGGCGAGGCCGCCGGGGTCGTCCTGGATCAGCTCGGCGGTGCAGGACGCGCCGACCAGCATCGCCTGCGGCTTGAACCTCTCGGCCGCGTCGCGTGCCGCGACCTTGAAGATCTCCGCGGTGTCGCCGGAAAGGTCGCGCGCCTGGAAGGTCGTGTAGGTCACCGGCGGGCGCTTCTTGTTGCGCTCGATCATGGTGAACAGCAGGTCCGCATAGGTGTCGCCCTGCGGCGCATGCAGCACGAAATGCACGCCGTTCATCGAATTGGCGATCCGGATGGCGCCGACATGGGGCGGTCCTTCATAGGTCCAGACGGTCAGTTCCATGGCTCAGGTCCCCACTTTCAGAAGGGCCCGACGCATCAGCGGCCTTGCGATCAATTCGGCCAGGTCGCCGGCTTGCTCGTAACCCTGGATCGGCGTGAACACGAATTCGATCGACCATTTGGTCGACCGGCCCTCAGCCTCGAACGGATTGCCAAGCCCCATGCCGCAGATGATCAGGTCCGGATTGTCCTGCTCGACCCGGTCGATCTGCCGGTCGACATCCTGGCCTTCGCTGACGCGGACATTGTCCGGCATCATCGCGAGTTCCGCACCGACAACCTCGCGGTTGAGATAGGGCGTGCCGATCTCGATGATGGAGGTGGACAATTCACGCGACAGGAACCTGGCCAGCGATGGCTCGAGCTGCGAGTCTGGGAACAGGAACACGGATTTGCCTTCCAGCACCGGGCGATAGCGTTCCACCGCGCGGCGCGCGCGCTCGCGTCCGGGGGCGGTGATCGCGTCGAAACGGGCTTGGGGCACGCCAAATGAATCGCTGATGGCGCGGTACCAGGCGGTCGAGCCTTCCTCGCCGAGCGGGAAGGGGGCGGAGATGCGTCTGGCGCCGCGGCGTTCAAGCGCCTGGGCACAGGCGCCGACCCATGGCTGCGCCAGGATGAACCGCGTGTTGGGTCCGACCGGCGGCAATGTAGTCGAGGAGCGCGACGGCAGGAACCGCACCGGGCCGACGCCCAGCCCGTTGAACACGCGCATCATCTGGTCTTCGACGACATCGCCGAGCGCGCCGACGACAACCAGCGATGCGGGAGCTTCCGCAGCTTCTGCCGGCATGTCGGCCACGAGCGCTTCGAGAAAATTGTCTTCGCCCTGGGTGAAGGTGGTTTCGATGCCGCTGCCGGAATAGGCCATCACACGGCAGACCGGCGAATGCGCGCCATTGAGACGGCTCGCGGCGCGCGGAAGGTCGAGCTTGATGACTTCGGACGGGCAGGAGCCGACCAGCACAAGCAGCTTGATGTCGGGGCGGCGGGTGAGCAACCGGTTCACCACCTTGTCGAGCTCGTCATTCATGTCGGCCATGCCGGCAAGATCACGCTCGTCGATGATCGCGGTGGCGAATCGCGGTTCTGCAAAGATCATCACGCCGGCGGCCGACTGCATCAGATGGGCGCAGGTGCGCGACCCGACGATAAGAAAGAAGGCGTCCTGCATCTTGCGGTGCAGCCACATGATCGAGGTCAGGCCGCAGAACACTTCATGCTGGCCGCGCTGCTTGAGCACGTCGCGGCGCTCGGCGGTTTCAGGTGCGCAGGTCTTAGCCGGCACGGGTGCGGAATAGACCACCGTCATGCCAGCGCCTCCGTCGATGTCCGGGCGGCAGGGGCGCCAAGCCGCGCCAGCCGGAATTTGTAAAGGAACTGGGCGGCATTGATGACGTAGGAGACATAGGCCGCAACGGCGAGGGCGATCAGCTGGCCGTCGGTCAGAAGGTTTCCCCACAGCGCCACCAGGTAAGCTGTGTGCAGCGCCAGAACCAGCATCGACACCATGTCTTCCCAGAAGAACGGACGGGCGAACAGATAGGCGCCGAACACGTCCTTTTCCCAGATCGAGCCGGTGATCATGATGGCGTAGAGCGTCATCGTCTTGATCACCACAGAGACATGCGCGGCCATCACCCAGGCACCGGTCATCCACCAATGGATGATGAGACCGACGGAAATGGCGAAGACGAGAAACTGGATCGGGGCAAGGATGCCCTGCACCAGCGTCCAGACCGAGTTGTCGCGGCGGACACGTTCTTCGGCTGTGTAGAGACCGGAAGCAGTATCGCTGGGCGAAGCATGCACGTTCATCTGGCTCTATCCCTCTCCCAATCGAAGCCCTGATGGAGGAAGGTTAGTCACAGAATTTGAAAGTGTCAATTTCAATTGACGTCATATCAGGTTTACAAACGGATTAATTCGTTCCATTCTTATCCCTGCCACGACGGGAGTATCTCCACGAAGGAGAGGTTGTTGGTCCGATTTGGAGGAAGGCCGAATATCGGGTGGCCTTGCCTTCAAGGGCGAGCCGCCGTTGACAGCCTGCGTGGGAGCCGCGGATCGGAGCGGTCAGAAAGGCATCGGGGTCATGAACAGAGATCCGGAAATGCGCGGTACCGTGGGCAATTCCAGCGGGCCGAACGAGTTGCCGCAGGCCAGTCCAGGTGGCATCGACCTTCAACACGTAATCGAGCGGGTCGTGGTCAGGACCTGTTTCAAGACACCGCTCCCCGGACATGCGGACGCCGCCGTCCCCGGCCCTCTCAAGGCAAGACAACCGGGTCAGACGGGCCAGGCAAATCCCTCACGACATGAACGCGCCCCTGATGAAGGCAGCGCGCGCAAGGCCGAGCCGTCTGAAAAAAGCGAGACCAGGACGGCGCAGTCGGGCGAGGCGGCAATGGCCGATGTGCAGCGTTTCATCTCGGTTCTGGACAAGGTTTATTCAAAAGTCCTCTCCGACGGTGATTTTGATTTCGTGGGCTTCATGCGCGCCCGCTCTCTGGGGCCTTCGGAGATGCTGGACCTGCTCGAAGCGTGCGCGGTGCGGCTCGGCGAGGAGTGGAGCTGCGACAGCATCGGCTTTGTCCGGGTTGTCGTCGCCACGTCGCGGCTGCAGCGCATTCTCAGGACGTTGAGCCAGGAAAACAGGTGCTTTGAGCCGTTTGCCTGCGACCGGTCGATGCTGTTGGTCATACCGCGCGGCGAGTCGCATCTTTTTGCCGTCAGTCTCATGGAGGAGCGGTTTCGCCTGAAAGGCTGGGAGACCCGCCTTGTCTTCACCGACCGCCTGCCTGAAGTGCCGCATCTGCTGCAAACCAGTGATTTTCAGCTCGTCTGCATCACATGGTTCGACAGCACACTCAAGAATCAGGTTGAAACCGTACTGCATGCGATAACAGCGTCCGTAAATCGGGAACGGACGTGTGTCATTGCGGGCGGTCCGGCCGCCGAGGAGCATTCCCGGTGGCTGGAAGAGCGGGGCGTTGAAAAGATTTGCAGCAATGCCCATATCGCGATAAAGACAGCGGAGAGGCTTGGCGCAACTCGCAATTCGGCGCATTCAGCGGCGGGAATAAACGGATCCCTGTTGGAACCGTCGCAAAGTGCCTGATCGGAAAATGGAACAGCAACCCTCTAGGCCAGTTCACCGAACATTTGAAAAAACCCTTCAAGTGTTCGAGAGCCTTGCTCCGGCGGTATCGCTTACCCTGGGGTCGCTGGGTGCTGACATCACGCTTCTGATCGACAGCTCAGGTTCCATCATCGATGTGGCCTATTGCGATTCCGAGATCGAGCGGTTCGGCGTCGACGATTGGCCCGGACGCAACTGGGCCGACACGGTCACCAGCGAAAGCGTCGACAAGATCCGCAGCCTGATCGACGAATGCGCCAAGGCTGGCGCCAGCCGCTCGCATCAGGTCAATCATCCGGGGCCGCGCGGCGCCGATCTTCCCGTCGAATATGTGCTCCGTCGCATCGAGGGCTTTCCCTACCTGGTGGCCTATGGCACCGATCTGCGGCAGTTTGCCGAGGTCCAGCAGCAGCTGATCCAGGTCCAGTTCGAACTTGAGCGGGAATACCGCCGCGTCCGCGAATCCGAGGCGCGCTACCGCGTCATCTACCAGAAGATGGACGGCGCGCTGCTGGTTGTGGATGGCGAGACCCGCCGGATCATCGACGGCAACGCCGCCGCGGGACGGATCATGGGTGTCGCCCTGTCCAAGCTGGTGGGCGACACGCTGGTTTCCCAGGTTCAGCGCGACAGCCGCGAGCGGCTGATGGAAGCGCTGGCGGAGTCCCGGTCGCTGGGCCAGACTCGCACGCTCAATGTGAGCGCCTCCTCCAGCGGCTCGGCCATCGAGTTGCGCATTAGCCCATACCGCGAGAACGGCAAGATCAATCATCTCGTGTCGATTTCCAGCCAGGTCGAGGAAGAGCACCCCATGCGGGGGCTCAACGCCGACAAATGGGGCTGGACCGAGGCCGTGCCCGAGGCGCAGATCGTCATCGACGCGAAGGGGGCCATCTTCTCGGTCAACAGCCGCTTCCTCGACATGATCCATCTGCTCAGCCGCAACCTTGCCGTTGGCCGCAATGTCAACAACTGGCTCGGCGCGTCCAGCGTCGACATGCAGGTGCTGTCGAGCCGGTTGCGCGACGAGGGCGAAGTGCGCCAGTTCCTCACCGTCGTGCGCGACGATCTCGGCTCCAGCCGGCCGGTCCGGCTGTCTGCGACGCGGATCGACACCGGCGGCGATCCGCTCTATTCGGTGATCGTCACCGAGCAGGGCGCGCGTGAAATGCCGGCCGCCGCGCAGGCCAACGGGGTGCACGGCCCGACATCGGATTTCTCCGAACTGATCGGGCGCGTTCCGCTCAAGGAACTGATCCGCGAGTCGGCCGACGTCATCGAAAAGCTCTGCATCGAGGCGGCGCTGACCCAGACCGAGAACAACCGCGCCGCCGCCGCCGATCTTCTCGGCCTGTCGCGGCAGAGCCTCTATCTCAAGCTCAAGCGCTACGGCCTTGAGGATTACAACGGCCGCAACTGAGCCGCTGCGTGGCTCGTCAGCGACAAGGTTGTAAAAAAACATTTACACTGTCAATTTGGATTGACTGTCTGTTTCGCCGGTCATAAACTTTTGCCATGACCGTGGCGCAAACAGCTTCTTCCCGCCCCAGCGTGCCGACACCCGGCGCCGTGCTTGCCTTGCTCAAGCCGGTGACCTGGTTCCCGCCGATGTGGGCCTTTGCCTGCGGCGCGATTTCGGCGGGCCAGATCACGTCGGACCGCTGGTTCGCGGTGGCGCTGGGCGTGCTGCTCGCCGGGCCGCTGCTCTGCGGCACCAGCCAGGCCGTCAATGACTGGTTCGACCGTCATGTCGACGCCATCAACGAGCCTGACAGGGTGATCCCCTCGGGCCGCATGCCCGGCCGCTGGGGTCTTGGTGTGGCGATCGTCAATTCCATCCTGTCGATGATCGTGGCTAGTTTCCTGGGCATGACGGTGTTCATCGCCGCGGCCATCGGGCTGGCGCTGGCCTGGGCCTATTCGGCGCCGCCCTTCCGCCTCAAGCGAAACGGCTGGTGGGGCAACGCGGCCTGCGGCTTTTCCTATGAAACGCTGCCGTGGATCACCGCGGCTGCCGCAGCGCTCGGCACGGTCCCGGGGGGCGGCATCTTTGCCGTCGCCATTCTTTATGGCGCCGGCGCGATCGGCATCATGACGCTCAATGATTTCAAGTCGATGGAGGGCGACACCCAGATGGGCATCGCCTCGCTGCCGGTGCAGATGGGCGCCCGCCGCGCCGCCCTGTTTGCCGGCCTGGCGATGATCGTTCCGCAGATCGTGGTGATCGTCCTGCTGGTCAGCTGGAGTCATGTCTGGTCCGCAGCCGCGGTCGGCGCGCTGACGCTGGCGCAGGCCATCGCCCTGCCGCGGCTGGTCGCCGATCCGAAGGGCAAGGCCGTCTGGTATTCGGCGCTCGGCGTCGGGCTTTATGTCACCGGGATGATGATCGCCGCTTTTGCGATCCGTCCATAGGCTGTGCGATGAGGGGAGGGATCGCATGACACGTCAACTGTCCGACAAAGCGTCCGGCCTCGGCTGGCTGTCCATCGTCAGGCTTGGCCTGGTGCAGGCGTCGCTCGGCTCCATCGTCGTTCTCACCACCTCGACCCTCAACCGCGTCATGGTGGTCGAACTGGCGCTCGCCGCCATGATCCCCGGACTGCTGGTCGGTCTTCATTACGGCGTGCAGATCTCGCGGCCCCTGTGGGGCCATGGATCGGACAGGGGCGGCAGCCGCACCCCGTGGATTGTCGGCGGCGTGGCCCTGCTGGGTCTGTCAGGCACTGCGGCGGCGGCGACAACACTGTTGTTCCCCGATCATTTCTGGCTTGCCTTATCGGCCGCTGTCCTGAGCTTCCTGGGTGTGGGCATCGGTATCGGCGCAGCCGGCACCTCGTTGCTGGCGCTGCTTGCCAGCCGCACCGTGCTGCACCGCAAGCCGGCCGCGGCCACCATCGTCTGGATGATGATGATCGCCGGCATCGTCGTCACCGCGATCGTCTCCGGCGCCTGGCTCGACCCGTTCTCGTTCACCCGGCTGATCGTGGTCACCGCCTGCGCTGGCGCCATCGCCTTGCTCATGACCTGCCTTGCGATCTGGGATGTCGAGCGCAGCACCGTCCCGGTCGACGGCCCGCCGGCGGCGCAGCGGCTTGGTTTCAAGCAAAGCCTGGCCGCCACCTGGGCGGACCGCGATGCACGGCTGTTCACTGTTTTCGTGTTTGTCTCCATGCTGGCCTATTCCACCCAGGATCTCATTCTCGAGCCCTTTGGCGGGCTCCTGTTCGGGCTGACGCCAGGCGAAACGACGCAGATCTCCGGCGTGCAGCACAGCGGAATATTTGCCGGAATGGCGCTGGTCGGCATTCTCGGCTCGCTGTTTGCCAGGAAGAAGCCGATGATCCTGAAAGGGTTCATCTTCTTCGGCTGCATCGGATCGGCCATCGCGCTTGGCGGACTGTCGGTTGCGGCGCTGGTCGCACCTCTGTGGCCGCTGCAGGTCAACATCTTCCTGCTGGGCGTCGCCAACGGCACCTTCGCCGTGGCGGCGATCGGCGCGATGATGATGCTGGCCTCCGGCGGCGACGGCGCATCGGAAGGCATGCGCATGGGCGTCTGGGGCGCGGCGCAGGCGGTGTCCTTCGGCCTTGGCGGATTTCTGGGCACTCTGGCGCTGGATGTCACCCGGGCGCTCACAGGCGACACGCCGCTCTCCTTTGCCGTGGTGTTCGGCCTCGAGGCAGGCTTGTTCCTGCTGGCCGCGGTCATCGCACTTCTCATCAAGACGCCCGCGCGGTCGCGGGCTCCGGGCGCGATGCCGTCCGCCTACGCAGTTCCAGCGGAGTAATTCTCATGCAGACAGAGACCTATGATGTCATTGTGATCGGCGGCGGCCCGGCCGGCGCGCGCGCCGCCGAGCGGCTGGCCTGGAGCGGCAGGAAGACGCTGCTGGTCGACAGGGAAGGCCGCACCAAGCCCTGCGGCGGGGCGATCCCGTCCAATGCCATGGCCCAGTTCGCCATCGCGCCCGAGCAGATCAAGGCGCGCGTTCGCGGCGCGAGGATGACAGGTCCGAGCGGACTGCAGGTCCCCATGGAGATCGGCGAGGTCGGCCATGTCGGCATGGTCGACCGCGACCAGTTCGACCCCTATCTGCGCGCCCGCGCCCGCGAAGCCGGGGCCGATTATCGCGCCGCAGGTTTCTCGTCGCTCGAACACCGGGCCGACGGTCTTGTCGACGTCACCCTGGCCAAATCCAGGGACAAGGAAGCCGAAACTGTCACGACCCGGATCGTGATCGGCGCCGACGGCGCCAATTCGGCGGTCCGCCGGGCGATTTTCGGGCCAAAGGTGCGTCCGCCCTATGTCTTTGCCTATCACGAGATCGTCCGCTCGCCGTCAGCCGGCGAAAACAGCGCTTTCGATCCGGCCCAGTGCGAAGTCATCTATGACGGCGAGATCTCGCCGGATTTCTACGGCTGGGTGTTCCCGCACGGACCCTACACCAGCGTCGGCTGCGGCTCCGCCGTCAAGGGCTTCGACCTCAAGGCGGCGACGAAGGAATTGCGTGCGCGTTTTGGCCTGGCCGACGCCGAAACCATCCGCGAGGAAGGTGCGCCGCTGCCATTGAAGCCGATGAAGCGCTGGGACGACGGCAGGAACGTGCTTCTGATCGGCGACGCCGCCGGCGTCGTCGCCCCGTCCTCGGGCGAGGGCATCTGGTATGCCATGCACACCGGCGACCTGGGCGCGGAAGCGGCGATCAAGGTGCTCGAAACCGGCCAGGCCAAACATCTGGCGAGCGCCCGAAAGCGCTTCCAGAAGGCCCATGGCCGGGTCTTCATGGTGCTCGGTTTCATGCAGTGGTTCTGGTACCGCAATGACAAGCGGCGCGAGAAATTCGTCACCCTGTGCAAGGACGCCGATGTCCAGCGGCTGACCTGGGAGAGCTATCTCAACAAGAAGCTGGTGCGCCGTGATCCCATGGCCCATGTCCGCGTCTTCATCAAGGACATGCGCCAGCTGCTCCGCCCGGCCGCGCATTGATGTGGCCGGATTGGGTAATCGACTATGTCAGTGACGGCCGCATCGCCCTGCTGGCGCTGGCAGTCATCGCGCTTGAAGCGGTGATCATTGTCCTGTTCCTGCGCCGCCGCGCCCATGTCACCCAGTTGGTATTGACCATGGCGTCGGGTGCGGGCCTGCTGGGTGCGCTCCATGCGGCGCTCTCGGGCGCCTCCGCGGGCATGGTCGCGGTCTGGCTGGTGGCCTCGCTTGTGGCCCACGCCGCCGACATGCTGACGCGGCTGTTCGGCAAGAAATCCTGATTTAACCAACTGTGCCCGGCGTCCAAATTCATCCCTGTCGCCCATGGCGCGGGCTTCCCCCGATCGGCGTTTTCTTTGACATATGTCAATTTGAGTGGTCGATCCCTGTGTCAATTTATATGGACACTCAAGAGGGGAGACCGGCATGCGCATCGTTCTTGTTCATCCCAATTACCATTCCGGCGGCGCCGAGATCGCCGGCAACTGGCCACCGGCCTGGGTCGCCTATCTTGCCGGCCATTTGAGGGGCGCGGGCTTCGATGACATTCACTTCATCGACGCAATGACCAACAACATTCCCGACGATGAACTCGCCAGGCGGCTGGCCGAACTTGACCCCGATGTTGTCGGCACAACTGCGATCACGCCGTCGATCTACAAGGCCGAAAACGTGCTCAAGATCGCGTCCGAAGTGGTCCCCGACGCCCTGCGCGTGATCGGCGGCATCCACGCGACCTTCATGTACAAGCAGGTCCTGTCCGAAGCCCCGTGGATCGACGTGATCGTGCGCGGCGAGGGCGAGGAGATCTTCCGGGACCTGATCCGCACCGTGGCCGAAGGCAACTGGCCGGAAAAGCGGGCCGCGATCAAGGGTCTGGCCTATGTCGCCGACGACGGCAAGATCGTCGCCACGCCTGCAGCCCCCACCGTCAAGGATCTCGACGCTATCAATCCCGACTGGTCGCTGCTCGAATGGAGCAAGTACATCTACGTGCCGCTCGGCGTGCGCGTGGCGATCCCCAACATGGCGCGCGGCTGCCCCTTCACCTGTTCCTTCTGCAGCCAGTGGAAATTCTGGCGCGACTATCGCGTCCGCGACCCCAGGAAGGTGGTCGACGAGATCGAGAACCTGGTCAACAACCACCAGGTCGGCTTCTTCATCCTGGCCGACGAGGAACCCACCATCAACCGCAAGAAGTTCATCCAGTTCTGCGAGGAACTGATTGCGCGAGGGCTGCCGGACAAGGTCAAATGGGGCATCAACACCCGCGTCACCGACATCATGCGCGACAAGGAACTGTTGAAATTCTACCGCAAGGCGGGCCTTGTCCACATCTCGCTCGGCACCGAGGCCGCCGCCCAGCTCAAGCTCGACCGTTTCAACAAGGAGACCAAGGTTTCCGAAAACAAGGAAGCCATCCGGCTCTTGCGCGAAGCCGATATCTTCGTGGAAGCCCAGTTCATCGTCGGCCTCGACAATGAGACCGCCGAAACGCTCGAGGAAACCTACCGCATGGCGTGGGACTGGCAGCCCGATCTTGCCAACTGGGCCATGTACACGCCATGGCCCTTCACGCCCCTGTTCCAGGAACTCGGCGACAAGGTCGAGATCTTCGACTTCGAGAAGTACAATTTCGTGACCCCGATCATGAAGCCCGAGGCGATGTCGCGGGGCGAGTTGCTCGACCGCGTGATGAACAATTACCGCCGATTCTACATGCAAAAGGCGCTGTTTCATTACCCCTGGCGGGGCACCGGCTTCAGGCGGCGCTATCTGCTGGGATGCCTCAAGGCCTTCCTCAAGGCTGGCTTCGAGCGCAAGTTCTACGATCTTGGCAAGGCCAACTACTGGGGTCCGCAATCGAAGGACAAGGTCAATTTCAATTTCGATCGCACCCGCAAGATTGCGCCTGCCCAGATGGAAGACTGGAACGCCATCCATGACCGCAAGGTGGCGCTGGAAAAGGCCCGCGCCAAGCTCAGGGATGACGATACGGGCCGGGTGATGGCCTGCGGCGGCGGAATCCGGCAGATCGAGGAGAAGCCCGAGGCTGCCGAGTAATGAGCGGTGGCCTCAGCCAGGCGCTGTGGAACGCCGCGCGATCGGGCGACGCCGGGGTGGCATCCGATGATCTCCCTCTCATCATTGCGCACGATCATCAGGTCGGCCCCAACGCCATCATCCAGACCTGCGCTGCCCTGATTGACGCCCGGGGCGCGGCGCGCGCCCGCCGGATCTTCACGGATGCCGGTCTTCAGGACTGGTTCGATACGCCACCGGACAGGATGGTGCCGGCCGCGAGTGTCCATCGCCTCAACTGCGAACTGCTGGCTTCGCTCGATGGAGAAAGCTTCGAGGCCGTGATGAGCGACGCCGGATACCGAACCGGACATTATATTCTCGAAAACCGCATCCCCGGCCCCGCAAGGAGCTTTCTCAGGCTGCTGCCCGCCGCGCTCGCCGCGCGTGCCTTGCTCAGGGCGATCAGGGCGAACTCCTGGACTTTCGCCGGCAGGGCGGAGGTTCGGGTCCGGCCTGGCCATCCGGCGGTCATCGAGATCAGCGGCAATCCGCTGCCGATGCCTGGCTGCCCCTGGCATGCGGCGGTTTTTGAAACCCTCTTCGCCACCCTGCTCAAGAGACCTGTGCGGGTGAGCCACCGGATCCTGGTCGGCCAAGCCCGGCTGGACCGCTTCGAACTGCGCTGGCGGAGGTAAGGCCGGCCGAGTCGTCCGAAGCGTCGCGTTGGATCCCAAACGGTGTCCCTGCACATATTTTATGCGCTCTGCCGGTCAGCTGTGCTTGAGTGCGTTTCAGGGGGCGCGCGGACCCCGGCTTTTCCGCGATTGTCAAAAAATCTGTTCCGCGAACCATGATTTCGTCTAAATAACAGGTGCTGTTCGCTTGTCGTGCCCTATCTTGTGACAAGACAAGACGGCGCACCATGCGCAATGCATCCATTTTGCCGCTAAAGCCGTAGGAAGTGCTGCATCGCCCGGCCCGCTGGCACAGAAGGAAGGCACGACCTTGAAACTCTGGAAGCAACTGCTGATCTCGATTGTCCTTGTCGGGATCGCATTCCTGGCATGGTCGGGGCTCTATCCCGGCGCGCATGATATTCTGGCCCGCAACGGCTTGGAGCGGATCTCGTTCTTTGCGCCCTCCGCGGACGCCACCGCCGGCGCCGGCCAGTCCGGGGCCAGCGGCGGGCAGGGCGGCCAGCGCGGCGGCCAGGAGGCGCTGGTCGTTGTGGCGCCGGTTGCCGAGGGACTGGTCAATGACAGGTTGACGGCCATTGGCACTGGCCAGGCGGCTCGCACGGTCTCCGTCAGAACGCTGGTCTCGGGCCAGATTGCCGAGATTCCGGTCCGTCCTGGCAGCAAGGTGGAGCGCGGCGATGTGCTGATCCAGCTCGATGCCGCCGAAGCGGAGCTTGCCGTGGAACGCGCCAGGCTCACCGTCAACGATGCCAGGGCGCGTGCCGAGCGGCTGCAGAGCCTGGTGGCAAGCCGGGCCGTGTCGAGCGTGGAAGCCGACCAGGCGCAGAATGCCCTGGATGCCGCGGAAGTGGCATTGAGACAGGCCGAACTCGAACTCTCCCGCCGCACCGTGACTGCGCCAATCTCGGGATCGCTCGGCATTCTTGCCGTCGATACCGGCGACTATGTCACCAGCCAGACCGAAATCGCCAGCATTGACGACCGCAGCGAAATCCTGATCGAATTCTTCGTGCCCGAACGGTTCACCGCCGGGATGGAGATCGGCAAGAAGGTCACCGCATCGGCTGTCTCCCGGCCGGGCGAGGTCTTTGAGGGGGAGATATCCGCCGTCGACAACCGGGTGGACGAGGCGAGCCGCACCTTGCGGGTGCGCGCCCGCATCGCCAATGACGACGACACGCTGCGCGCCGGCATGTCGTTTGAAGTCTCGGTTGCCTTCGAGGGCGAACGCTGGCCCGCCGTCGACCCGCTGGCGATCCAGTGGGATTCCACCGGCGCCTATGTCTGGCAGATCACCGACGGCAAGGCCCAGCGTGTGAATGTCGCCATCATTCAGCGCAATTCCGATTCCGTGCTGGTCAGGGCCGATCTCGTGTCCGGCGATGAGGTGGTGACAGAAGGCGTCCAGAGCGTGAGGCCCGGCTCGGCGGTTCGCATCCTGGGCGGCGCCGGGCAGACCGGAGCGGGCGGCGAGCCCACGGCCCGCAACACCACGCCGGTCAAGACCGACCAGGGGAGCGGCGCATGAGCGAGCGTGACGACACCCCCCTGGACGCGGACCCGATGCGCGACCATCAGAATTCCGATGAGATGCAGTCGGGGACCGGAGAAACCGGTGGCGCAACAGCGCTGATGGTGCGCCGGCCGGTTCTGGCGGTGGTGATCAGCCTGCTGATCGTGGTTGCCGGGCTCGCCGGGCTCTATGGCGCCGAAATCCGTGAATTGCCCGATGTGGACCGTCCGGTGATCACCGTAAGGACGGATTTTGCCGGTGCCGCACCCGAAACCGTCGACCGCGAATTGACCGCGGTGGTCGAGGGCGCCGTCGCCCGCGTCGCCGGTGTCGCCACGATTTCGTCGACCTCGTCGCTTGGCCAAAGCCGGGTAACCGTGGAATTTAGCGACAGCACCGATCTCAACGTCGCCGCCTCCGACGTCCGCGATGCGCTGGGCCGGGTTACCAACAACATGCCCGACGGCGCCGACGAACCGCGCATCATCAAGGCCGACGCCAATTCCGATCCGGTGATGCGTCTCGCGGTGACATCCGACCGCTACAATGTGCAGGACATGACCATCCTGGTCGAGGATCTGGTCGTTGACCAACTCGCCGCCGTCACCGGCGTTGCCGATGTCAACGTCTATGGCGACCGGGAGAAGATCTTCCGTGTCGATGTCGACCAGTCGCGCCTGGCTGCTTTCGGGCTGACCGTGGCGGATTTGCGCAGCGCGCTGAGCAATGTGGCGCTGGATGTGCCCGCCGGATCGCTCACCGCGCAGACGTCGGATATCGTCGTGCGCGCCACCGCCGACGTGACAACGCCGGAAGGCTTCGAGGACCTTTATATCAACGATCGCGTCAAGTTCCGCGATGTCGCCAGCGTCACGCTCGGCGCCGATCCCGGGGATACCGCGCTGCGCGCCAATGGCCGCACCGGCATCGGCATCGGGATTATCCGTCAGTCGGCCTCAAACACACTCGAAATCTCGCAGGGCGTGCGCGCCGCGACCGAAGCCATCCAGACATCCGTTCTGCCCGAAGGCGTCGACATCAGGGTGACCAGCGACGACGCGACATTCATCAGCGGCGCCATCGAGGAAGTGCGCTCGACGCTGATCATGGCCGTGCTGATCGTGATTGCCATCATCTTCCTGTTCCTGCGCGACTGGCGCGCGACGCTGATTCCCGCAGTCACGCTGCCGGTGGCGTTGATCGGCGCCTTCGCGGCCATCTGGCTTGCCGGTTTCTCAGTCAACATTCTCACGCTGCTGGCGCTGGTCCTGGCAACCGGCATGGTCGTCGATGACGCCATCGTGGTGCTTGAGAACATCGTCCGCCGACGCAACCAGGGCATGGGCGTGCGCGCGGCAGCCGTGATCGGCACCCGCGAAGTGTTCTTTGCCGTCATCACCACCACCGCCACGCTCGCCGCCGTCTTCATCCCGATCTCGTTCCTGCCGGGACAGGCGGGTGGCCTGTTCACCGAATTCGGCTTCGTGCTGGCCTTCACCGTGATGATTTCCAGCGTCGTGGCGCTGACGCTCTGTCCGATGCTGGCGTCGCGGCTGATCAAGCGGCGCGACATGGACAAGACCGAGGAAAAGAAACGCGGCATCGTCGCCCTGGGCGACTATCTTGCCGGAAAATACCAGTGGGTCCTGCACCGTGCGCTCGATGCGCCGCTCGTGGTCATCGTGATTGCCCTGATGGCGGGCGGTGGGGCGCTGGCTTTGCTGCCTACCATCCCGCAGGAACTGACGCCGCCGGAAGACCGGGCAGTGGCTTTGATGCGGATCTCGGCGCCCCAGGGCGTGAGCCTTGAATATACCCGCGCCCGGATGATCGAAATCGAGCGTCTCGTCTCCCCGCTCCGCGAGACCGGCGAAGTCAAGAACATCTTTGCCATCGCCGGCTCCGGCGGATCTGCCAACAGCGGCTTCATGGTGCTGACCCTGGCGCCCTGGGGAGAAAGGGAACGCTCACAGGCCGATATCGTCGCCGAGCTCAATGCGGCCGTGTCGCAGGTGCCGGGCCTGCGCGCCTTCGCGATCCAGCCCAACAGCCTCGGCATCCGCGGCGCCGGCAACGGCCTTCAATTCGCCTTTGTCGGCAACAGCTATGATGAACTTGGCGACGTGGCCACCCAAATGGTGGACCTGCTGGAGCAGGACCCGCGCTTCCGCCAGATACGGCTGTCCTACGAGACCACGCAGCCGCAGATCTCGGTTCAGATCGACCGCGCCCGCGCCTCCGATCTGGGCGTCAACATCGATGGCCTGGCCGAAGCCTTGCAGGCGCTGCTCGACGGAAGGGAAGTGGCGCAGGTGTTCATCGAAGACCGCTCCTTCCCGGTCAAGCTTTTGTCGACGACAAACCCCATCAACGACCCGACCGATCTGGAATCGATCTATCTCAAGGCAGGCGACGGCCGCATCGTGCCGATGTCGACCATCGCGACACTGACCGAAAAGGCCGTCGCCCCCGATCTGAGGCGCGAGGACCAGATGCGGTCCGTGTCTATCACCGCCGGCCTGACGCCCGGCTTTGCGCTTGGCGCGGCCTGGTCGGAAGCCGTCGAACTGGCCCAGCCGCTGATGCCCGGCGGCGTTCGCATCATCCCGCTTGCCGAGGCCGCGACGCTGGACCAGTCCTCCAACGACATGCTGATCACCTTCGGCATCGCCATCATCGTCGTGCTGCTGGTGCTGGCCGCGCAGTTCGAGAGTTTCGTCAGCGCCCTCATCATCATCTCGACCGTGCCGCTGGGGCTCGCCTGCGCCATCTACGCCATGGCCTTGACCGGCGGCTCGCTCAATGTCTACAGCCAGATCGGCCTGGTGCTGCTGGTGGGGGTGATGGCCAAGAACGGCATTCTGATCGTCGAATTTGCCAACCAGTTGCGCAACCAGGGCATGGACATCCGCAGCGCCATCGAGGAGGCCTCCAACATCCGCCTGAGGCCCGTGATGATGACCATGGTGTCGACCGTGCTGGGCTCCGTGCCGCTGCTGCTTGCCTTCGGCGCCGGGGCCGAGGCGCGTGTTGCGCTGGGCTGGGTGATCGTCGGTGGGCTCGGCCTGGCGATGATCGCCACGCTGTTCCTCACCCCGGTCGCCTATCTCATGCTCGCCCGCTTTGCCACACCGTCGGCCGAGGAAGAGCGCCGGCTCGATGCCGAACTGCGCGAGGCCGGAGAGGCAAGCCGCAGGACCAGCCAGCAGGAACTTTCGCCGGGGGAGTAGGATGCTTCTGCCGCTGACTTAACCGAACGAGGCGCCACTCCGCCAACCTGTTTGAGGGAGGCAGCAGGCAGGGTGCGCCGCCACCGGTGGCGTCATTATCGGCGGGAAGCTGACGCTCCCTGCGAGTTGTCCAGTTCGTCGCCTGGGCCGGGCTCGACATCGGGCGCTCGATCAAGGATCTCCAGCGAAGCTTCGACGTTTCCGCTTGCTGCCCGTTTTTTCAGGTTCATGATGGCGCGCCGATGCCCAATGCCATCAGCGATGAATGCCGAAAGCAACTGGTTCAGGGAGACGTTGTCCTCCGCTGCTGCCCGCTTCGCTTCTTCCATCACATGATCTGCAATCCTGCGGGGATACGTACTCATCTTGGCTATCTCCTTCTCGTCTGTTCAGCGATAAACTCTCCAGCTCCCATGACGGAAATGCCGAACGCCTTTGCCGCTGGACGCAGAAAGTGACTGTCATCGCTGACGATCAATGTCGCACCAGCCGTCAAAGCGCACTCCATGTAAATGTCGTCTTTGGGGTCTGCAAGGAATGGTCTGAAACGAAAACGTGGGGAAGCCAGATGGGCCTGGCTGAATATCGTATCGAGCACGGTATCGATTTCGTCTCCTTGTATCCAAGGCTGATTACCGAGAATGCCCGGCGTTTCAGAACGTCCTCATACGCCAATGCAATCGCAGTCGAAACCGCGAAGGGAACATCGCCAGCCAACATTCGCCGCAAGAGCTGATGTGATGCGTCTCGGGAGGAACGGAGGGCCGAAAGCACAACATTCGCATCAACCACGATCATGGCAGTGGTATGATATCACATATGATGGTGTGGAACGGCCCTTCGAAGCGGCATCGAAGGTGCCTATTGTGGTGATGTCCATCGTCACGAAACAGAAAGGAACCGTTCCATGGAGAAGATTACCACGATCGGCCTGGACCTGGCCAAGT
>Ga0208979_100178_pt1 | contig 89190 bp, 64 predicted proteins | sample HotLakConsUCCSLE_FD_184738 | JGI IMG/M metagenome (GOLD analysis project Ga0208979, IMG submission 184738) | Hypersaline microbial mat communities from Hot Lake, Washington, USA - Hot Lake Consortium UCC-SLE (SPAdes) | ecosystem: Environmental > Aquatic > Non-marine Saline and Alkaline >... | reverse complement strand
GCCCAAAGCCGAGCCCGAAAGGCCGGCTGAAGCCCGCTCGGAAAATAGCCGCGCGCGCATGAGACCCCCGCTCGGGCTACGCCCTCCCGGCAGTCTCATGCGCGCGCCGCAAGTGGCCGACTTTTACACCGCCGCGTGGCCGGATTTTACTCCGCCGTTGACACTCCGGCTATGCCGATCCCGCGCTCCATGCCCACGGCCTCTATATCGGCGGCGCATGGGAAAAGGGTTCGGGGATTCCGGTCAACAATCCTTCCACCGGTGATGTTCTGGCGGAAGTCCCCGATGCCTCGGTCGAGGATGCGGCGCGCGCTGTCGACGCAGCACACGCGGCTGCGAAGGGCTGGCGGGCAACACCGTCGCGCCAGCGTGCAGAAATCCTGCGCCGCTGGTTCGAGTTGATGACCGTCCATTCCGAAGATCTTGCAACGCTCATCTCGCTGGAAAATGGCAAGGCTTTGCCCGACGCCCGCGGCGAAGTGGCCTATGCGGCTGAATTCTTTCGCTGGTATGCCGAAGAGGCTGTCCGCATCCCCGGCGAATACCGCCATGCCCCGTCCGGCGCGCACGACATCCTGGTTGACCACGAACCGATCGGCATTTCCGTTCTGATCACGCCGTGGAACTTTCCTGCCGCGATGGCCACGCGCAAGATCGGCCCGGCGCTTGCCGCAGGCTGCACTGTCATTCTGAAGCCCGCCTCTGAAACCCCGCTGACGGCCTATGCGATGGCACGGCTTGGCGAACAGGCCGGCGTGCCTGCGGGTGTCGTCAATGTCCTGACCACGCGCAACCCCGGTCCGGTGGTCAACGCCATGCTCTCCGACCCCCGCGTGCGCAAGCTCTCCTTCACCGGCTCGACAGGCGTCGGCCGCGTTCTGCTCGCAGAGGCGGCAAAGTCGGTGGTCAGCTGCTCGATGGAACTGGGCGGCAACGCGCCGTTCCTGGTTTTTGACGATGCCGATCTTGACGCCGCCCTTGTCGGCGCCATGGTCGCCAAGATGCGCAATGCGGGCGAAGCCTGCACGGCCGCCAACCGCTTCTATGTTCAGGAGGGGATCCACGACGCCTTCGTCAAGGGCCTGAGCGAACGCATGGCAGCGCTCAAGATCGGACCGGGCTATGATCCCGCGACGAATTGCGGACCGATGATCACGCAGGCGGCCGTCAAGAAAATCGACAGGCTCGTTTCGGGCGCGATCGAACGCGGCGCCCGCACCACGACCGGCGGCGCGCCGTTGCCCGGCACGGGCTACTTCTACCCGCCGACGGTGCTGGAAAACGTGCCCGTAGACGCCGCGATTGCCCATGAGGAAATCTTCGGTCCGGTCGCAGCAATCTACAAGTTCACCACCGAGGAAGACGCCATCAGGCTTGCCAATGACACCGAATACGGCCTGGCAGCCTATATCTACAGCGCCGACATCAAGAGGGCCATGCGGGTTGGCAAGGGCCTGGAAACCGGCATGCTGGGGATCAACCGCGGGCTGATGTCGGACCCTGCAGCGCCCTTTGGCGGGGTCAAGCAGAGCGGGCTCGGACGCGAAGGCGGGGTCACAGGCATTCTTGAATTCATGGAAGCAAAATATTACGCCATCGAGTTCTGAGGCGAGCGCGCGGCAAATCGGGGGAAACACCATGACGGGACCAGATCTTTATCGCATTCGCGATTTCGTGCCGGATTTCGACGCGATTGCATCCGAGTTTGCCACGCGCAGCCGCGACTTCTCGGCAAGCGCGAAGATCCGCGCGGACATCGCCTATGGCGACCGCGACCGCGAGGTGCTGGATCTGGTTTTTACAGAGAACCTTCAGGGCAGCGCACCGCTGCATGTTTTCATTCACGGTGGTTACTGGCGGTCGGGCGAAAAGTCGGACTATCGCTTTGTCGCCGCCCCGGTTCTGGAAGCGGGCGGAATTGCAGCGCTGGTGGAATACGACCTGATGCCGGGCCAGCGTCTGCCGGTGCTGGTCGACCAGGTCAGGCGTGCCGTCCGGTGGCTGCACGCCAACGCCACCCAATCCGGCGCCGATCCGGACCGCATTACAGTCAGCGGGCATTCCGCCGGCGCGCACCTGGCATCCTACCTCGCCGCAACGGGGCAGGAAGAGACCGTCACTCCGATCCTGCCTGCACTCAAGGGGATGCTGCTGTTGAGCGGGATCTATGATCTTTCAGCAATTCCAGACAGCTTTCTGCGGCATGAAGCGCAAATGACCCCCGCGGAAGCATCGGCTTTCTCGCCATTGACCTCCAGGCAGCATCCGGGACCCAAACGCATCATCGCCTATGGCGCGGACGAAACCCCACCCTTTCACGACCAGGCAAACAAGCTTCATGATCTCTTGCAGAAGGAAACGGACAATTCGGAGGTCATGGCCTTGCCGGGCCTCAACCACATGAATGTCGTGCTTGAGCTGGGTGACCCGAACAGCTCACTCGGCCGTAAACTATCCGGTCTCGTCGCGCTCTGACTGGCCAAGTGCGACACAGCGAGGTCTCTGTTGCAAGACTGGGTATGGTTGAGAAGGAGCCATTTCGGGTTCGGCCTCGGAAGGCATCTGCCGGAGCATTGACTTGCTCGGCCTCCGGCGGGTTGAATTGCACAAGCATCTGCCTTGCGGGAATGCAGGAGGAACATATTGTTCAGCAACCTGAAGCACGAACTGGAAGTAGCCAGAACTTACAATCCGGTAAACCTGCCGGACTATGTGACACCGCTTACCGTACTACGCGTCATCACCTATGTGATGTAGGGCATGCGAGAGCTCGCAAACGCCTGAAACAGCCTCTCATCGCTATGATCAGTGGTATCAGTCAGGCATTCGTGAAAATGTCTATTCGGAGCAATCCTGAAAGACGGCTGTGTCGCAACTCCAGCCTGCAAATCTGATCCGAATGGACAACCTAGCGAAATCTCGCACCTACCGCAAAGCGGCCTCAATATTTCCGCCGTCGACGGTGATGACATGGGCGGTGGTCCGTTCCGACTGTGCCAGCACGATGAAGGCATCGGCGACGTGGTGCGCTTCGACCTCGGATCTGAGCAGGTTGCCGGCCAGGTAGTCCGAGGGCGACACCCCTCTCGCCTCTGCGCGCGAGCGGATGAAATCGTCCGTGAGCAGGCCGGAGCGGATCCGGTCGGCATTGACGCCGTTGACGCGGATGCCCGATCCGCCGAGCTCCAGCGCCAGTTGCCGGACCAGGAAGAAGGTCGCAGCCTTGGGCAGCCCGTAGGCGCCAAAACCCTTGCCCGGATTGACCGCCTGCTTGGAGACGTTGAACAGCATCTGTCCGCCATGGTCCTGGGCAGCAAACACCCGCCCCGCAGCCTTGGCCATGGCGAGATGGGAGAAGAAGTTCAATTCAAAACTTGCGCGCAGCGTCGCCTCGTCAAGATCGAGAAGCATGCCCTGAACGGCGGCGCCGGCATTGGAGACGAGCACGTCGAGGCCGCCGAAACGCGCGACGATTTCAGTCACGGCCTTGTCGGCTGCGCCGTTTGCGGTCAGGTCGGCGACGACCGCAAGACAGTTGGGGCCGACCGCAGCGGCGGCGGCTCGGCAGGCCTCGGTGTTGAAGTCGATCAGGGCAACCGCGGCGCCCTCCCGCGCGAAGGCCTTCGCGGTGGCAAGCCCGATGGCGCCGGCCCCACCGGTGACGGCGACCACCTGTCCGGCAAAGGGTTTCGCCGCGGCCTTGGATAGCTTGGCCTGTTCCAGCGACCAGTATTCCATGTCGAACAGATCGTCGGCGCCGATCGGGTGGAAGCCGCCGGCCGCCTCGCCCAAGCTCATCACCTCGACGGTCTGCTCGGCGATATCGGCGGCGGCGGATGCGGCGACCGCATCCTTGCCGATTCCGACGATGCCCAGACCCTCGATCCAGGCGACGCAGGGGTGCGGCTCGAGCATCACCTTGCCGCCACCGACCCGGTCGAACTGCGCCTTGAACATGGCGCGATAAGCCTGGGCGAACTCCTCCACCCTGGCTTCGATGCCCGCGCGGCCCCGGGCGAGGTCGCCCTTGTCCAGGACCAGCATGCGGCCCTTGGTGCGGATCACGTGATCGGGCGAGGCGACGCCGCGTTGCGCCAGATCCCTGAGATCGGGACGGCCGAGAAAGGTGTCGATCACCTCGCCGCCGCGCACATCCATCACCACCGGCAGGGGCGCGGCCCCGTGATGGGCGCCCCGCAGTCGGCCGATCGCGCCGCGCAGGACGGGAAGGACGGATGTTGCCGCTTCCGGCACTGCCGCCGTGCGGTTCCTCTGCACGGTGCCGGCAAACCGGCGGCCATCGTTCTTCGCGGCGAGCCAGTCCTCGACCATGTTGGTGTGCGCGATGACCTTGTCGTAGCTCTCCTTCGCCGTCGCGCCGAAGGTGAAGTGCCCGTGCTTGAGCAGGATGATCCCCTCGCAGCCGGGATGGGCGTCGAACACTTCGGCCGCCTTTTTGGCGAGCGCGAAACCGGGCATGATATAGGGCACGACCGCCAGCCGGTCGCCGAAGATCTCGCGGATCGCGGCTTCCGGCTCGGCCAGGTTGGCGAGCGCGAGGAAGGCGGTTGCATGGGTGTGGTCGACAAAGGTGTGGGGCAGGAAGGCGTGCAGCAGGGTTTCCACCGATGGGTTCGGGGCGCTGGAATCGAGGAGGTTGGAGCGCTGCATGTTGACCATGTCCTCGTCGGACAGGGCATCGAGCCTGCGCATTTCCAAAAGCGCATTGAGCCGCACCCCGGGCAGGCCCGCAGCTTCGAGCGTGTCGAGATCCCAACCGCTGCCCTTGACGTGAAGCACAGGCTGCATGACGCCAAACAGGTCTGCACGCTCGACCTTGACCGACGTGTTGCCACCGCCATGCATGACCAGATCTGGATCGGCGCCGATGATCCGAGACGAATAGACCCTGAGCGCCAGCGTCCGGTCCGCTGGGTTCGGTCCCGCCGCATCGACCCGCGCCTGGGCTTCCTTGTCATTCCATCTGTTTTGCCGCATTACGATCTCCTGCCCATGTGATTGGGTCCCATTTGACAAAAGTCATTCTCTATTGTCAAATGTATATATTGGTGATGGATTGATATGCCCCAGAACCCGACCAGGCGCTCTACCAAACAAGTCAGCGGCGAGGACATCGTCGTCGAGACAGCATGGCTTTACTACCACGACGGGCTCAACCAGAGCGAGATCGCCAACCGGCTGCTGGTGTCGCGGGCCACAGTGGTCAACTACCTGCAGGAAGCCCGGGAACGCGGCTATATTCACACCAAGCTCTCGCCCGAGGCCTTCAACACCCACCGGACCGCGCTTGCCTTGTGCGAGCGCTTCGGACTGAAGGCCGCCTATATTCTTCCCGACGGCACCGGCGGCCAGGAGGATCACGCCAGCCGCATCATCCGCGGCGCGGCCGACTGGCTGCCGAGCCTTCTCGAGCCCGGCGACCGGCTCGGCGTTGCCTGGGGCAAGACCATCTACGATGTCGCCGAACGCCTCGAGCAGACGGTCATTCCCGATCTCACCGTCATGCAGCTGGTCGGCTCCATGGCGACGCCCTACGGCTTTTCCGCCGATGTCTGCTCGTCCAACGTGGCGCGGAAGTTCTCCGCCAACTGCATCAACCTGCATGTGCCGGCGATCCTGAGCACGGCCGAGATCGCCGCCACCCTGCGCGCGGAGCAGCTGATCGCCAGCCAGCTCGACGCGATCCGCCACTGCAACAAGATCCTGTTTGCCGTGGGCTCGTGCAAGCCTGACAGCCATGTCGCCTCCAGCGGCGTGGCGACGCAGAAGGAGCTCGAGGACTACATCGCCAACGGCGCCACGGGCGTATTGTGCGGCCGCTTCATCGATGCCAAGGGCGATCCGGTCGGCGGTCCGCTGGATGACCGCATGATGGGGATCGAGCTCGAGGAATTGCGCCACCGCGACATGGGGATCCTGGTCTCGGTGGGCGAGGAGCGCGTTCCCGCGGCGATTGCCGCCATCAGGGGCGGATACGCCACCCATATCGTCACCAACCAGAGCTGCGCCGCCGCCATGATGGAATTCGCCTGATCTCCCTGCTCTGCTTCGTTCTTCGCTGGGCAGGCGGGATCAGGCAGCGCTGTGGCGCTCGGGAAACAGGCCCAGAAGGCCTTCGCGGGTGGCCGCGGCAATGCCACGCTCGGTGATCAGGCCGGTGACGAGCCGCGCCGGCGTCACGTCGAAGGCGGGGTTGCCCCCTGGCGTGCCATCCGGCGATATTTGCACCTGGGCGACACTGCCATCTTCCAGCCGGCCGAAGACATGGGTGACCTCGCGGTCGTTGCGTTCCTCGATCGGAATCTCGCGCACGCCGTCATCCACCGTCCAGTCGATCGTGCTCGAGGGCAGCGCCACATAGAACGGCACGTCATTGTCATGGGCGGCGAGCGCCTTCAGATAGGTGCCGATCTTGTTGCAGACGTCGCCCGAGGCGGTGGTGCGGTCGGTGCCGACGATCACCATGTCGACCTTGCCGTGCTGCATCAGGTGTCCGCCGGCATTGTCGACGATGAGATGGTGCGGGATACCGTGGCTGTTCATTTCCCAGCTGGTCAACTGGGCGCCCTGGTTGCGCGGGCGAGTCTCGTCTACCCAGACATGGATGGGAATGCCGGCGGTCGCCGCCTGGTACATCGGCGACGTGGCCGTGCCCCAATCCACCGTCGCCAGCCAGCCGGCATTGCAATGGGTCAGTATATTGACCGCCTCGCCAGGTTTCTTGGTCGCGGCGATCTTCCTGATGATCTCGAGGCCGTGCACGCCGATCATGCGGTTGGTCTCGACATCGGCATCGCAGATCTCTTCAGCCTTGCGGAAAGCGGCTGCGGCGCGCTCACCCTCTTGAAGGCCGGCAAGCGTCTGCCGCATCTCATCGAGCGCCCAGCGCAGGTTGACCGCCGTCGGCCGGGTCTCGTGCAAGACGTCCCAAGCCGTGTCGAGCGTGGCGTCGGACGCGTCGCGCTGCATCTCGACGGCGACGCCATAGGCAGCGGTGGCGCCGATCAGCGGCGCGCCGCGCACCCACATGTCCCGGATCGCCGTGGCGAACTCATCCAGCGTGGCGAGTTCGACCACCCGGAACTCGTGCGGCAGCCAGCGCTGGTCGATGATCTTGACCCTCGATGTTTCGCCATCAAACCAGATCGACCGGAAATGCGTGTCACCAACCTTCATCTTATGCTCCCGTTTCGGAGCGCCGCGCCGCGGCCAGTACGGCGTCCATGCCCGTCAGGCGATTTCTGTTCATGACCATGAACTGCCCCAGCTTGAGGCACCTCGCCTCGCAGCGCGCCTTGAGGTCCTCGTCCTTGATCGTGTCGAGTTCCGCGACATGGGCGAGACCCAGAATGCGGCGGTGCATCTCGATGCCGGCGAAGCCGACGAGATCGCGGAAGATCTCTGCAAGCAGCTGCTCGGCAGCGCTTTCGGAGGCAAAATGATGCCCCTGATCCTCGTAGAGCGCCTTCGGGTAGAGAATGCCCGTTCGTTCGGTGCGCCACAGATGCAGGAACTCCTCACGGAACACTGTCCAGGTCTCGTCGACGACGGAGAGGATCCAGTCCTGGAACTCGCGGCAGGCCTCCGCGTCGGAAATGTGGGCCGGCATGGCGTGGTAGGCCATCAGGTAGTTGCCGATCAGCATGCCGATGTCGAAGCCGAAGGGGCCGTAGAAGGCGAACTCCGGATCGATGATCCGAGATTGCTCGCCGGTCACCATGATCGAGCCTGCGTGAAGGTCGCCGTGACACATGGTCTCGCCGCGCGAGGTGAAGGCCCGCTTCATGTGCTGAACCTCGACCTTCAGCGCCTCGTCCCGGCGCAGGTCTGCGACAATGCCATCAAGCTGCGGCGTCGTGTGGCGGTTGAGCTTGGCCTCGTAGTAGGGATCGGTGAAGACCAGCGATTCGGTGATGTCGCAGAGTTCGACATTGCCGGCGAACAGCGCCGCGTCGGCTTTCTTCGCACCTGCGGTCATCGACAAATCCGAACCACGAAACGCTGTGCGCGCAGCAAACAATCCCAAGCTCCGGCCCAGACCCGCAACCCTGCGCCCTTCCATGGTCTGCTGGCGCAGAATAATATGCGGCTGCAGGCGCTCCATGACGATGAGCGCCTGGCTTTCATCAAAGTGCAGGACCTCGGGCACGCTGCCCGGGTCGCGCGCTTCCTGGCGGATCAGCGCATGATATTCGAAGAATGCCCGCTTGAGGGGCAGCGGCCAGCTGTCTCCCACGAGCCGAACATAGGGAAGCGCCTGCTTGACGATGACGCTTCCCGCATCGCCTTCGACAATAAAGACGAGATTGAGGTTGCCATCACCGACCTCGCGCACCGTCCATGCTTGGGCGCTGCCGCCGACGGACTGCTTCATGACGTCGAGTCCACCCAGGCGCTGACCCAGGGTTTCCGGCGATAAAGGTTTGTACTCGTTGCTCAAAACCATCCTCCCGAATGACACTCCAGGCTGCATGTCGTTCAAGCCTAGTGTCCATATCAATCATTTGTCAATACGTATTGACTTTTGTCATTGCTGCTGTTTTCATCATAGCGGGAGGACAGCATGAACGGAACTCTTTGCGATCTGCGGGGCGTGGACAAGTCGTTCGGGGACAATCGCGTCCTCAAGCAGCTGAACCTGTCGCTGCCTGCCGGATCGGTGACCGTGCTGATGGGCGCCAATGGCGCCGGCAAGTCCACCCTGGTGAAGATCCTGAGCGGCGTGCATGCGCTTGACTCGGGTTCGATCACCCTTCTGGGCAAGGATTTCCGTCCGTCGACTCCTTCTGAAGCCATTCGGGCCGGCGTCGTCACCGTGCACCAGAACATCAATGACGGGGTGATTCCGGATCTCGACGTCGCCTCCAACCTGCTGATCGACCGGCTTGCCGAACCGTCCTACGGCTTCTTCCTCAGGCGCCGGCAGAACTACGCCGATGCAGAGCGCATCGCCAGCCAGATGGGGCTCACGCTCAATGTGCGCCAGTCGGTGGCCGAGCTCGGCGTCGCCGACCGGCAGCTGATCGCCATCGCGCGGGCCATGGCGCATGACCCGCAACTGCTCATCCTCGACGAGCCGACCTCCTCGCTGTCGGCCTCGGAAGCAGAACGGCTGTTTCTGCTCATCGAGCGGCTGTCGGCCAGGGGCGTGGCCGTTCTCTACATCTCCCACCGCATGTCCGATATCCGCCGCATCGCCACCCGCATCGTGTCGATGCGCGACGGCGAGATCTCCGGCGTTTTCGAAGGCGAGGCGCTTGACTACGAGGGCGCGGTGCAGGCCATGCTTGGCCACCGCATGACCGACGTCAACATCACCATTGGCGCGCCGGGCAAGCCTGTGCTCGAAATCAGCGATCTCAAGCTCAAGCCCGAAGCCAGGCCATTCGATTTCACCCTCTGCGAAAACGAGGTTGTCGCCGTTACCGGCCTGCTCGGCAGCGGCAAGAGCGTCTTTGCGCAGAGCCTGTTCGGGCTCGGGCGGCCTGTGAGCGGACGCATCCGGATCGACGGCAGGGATTTCCAGCCGGCCACGCCGCAGGCAGCCATTGCGCGCGGCGTGTTCATGTCGGCCAAGGACCGGGCCAACAATGCCGTGGTGGCCGATTTCGACATCACCCGAAACATCACCCTGCCCTTTCTGGGCCGCTACTCGAACCTGTCCTTCATCAATCGTTCGGATGAGCGCAAGACCGCCAACGAATTGATCGAGGCACTGTCGATCGTCTGCCAGGGCGAGACCGATTCCATCGGCACGCTTTCGGGCGGCAACCAGCAGAAGGTGATGCTGGCGCGTTGGCTTGCCGAGGAATGCCGGCTTCTGCTGCTCGACGAGCCGTTCCAGGGCGTCGACATCCGCGCCCGCCGCGACATCGGCCGGAAGATCCGTGAAACCGCGAAGAACCGGGCAACCCTGGTGTTCGTCTCGGAACTCGACGAGGCGCTGGAAGTGGCCGATCGCATCGTCGTCATGAGCGAACATTCGATCGCTGCGGAATTCAAAAACGAAAACGTGGACCTCAATGAGATCCTTACCGCAGTAACCGGGGTCGTGCCGGCAGAAACCGGCGACGCCGCAAGGACAGCACACGCATGAACATGAACGTGGAACAGGCAGATACACCCAACAGCGCGCCCCCCGGTCAGCACAAACCGCGGCAGCAATCATCCGCTGCGATCGACATAGCGATCCGCTACGGCTTTCTGGCGCTGCTCGTAGGCCTGGTGATCTTCTTCTCGGTCTTTGCGAACGGCTTTGCCGGTCCGCGTAGTGCCGTGTTCATTTTCCAGTCGGTGGCGATCACCGGCATTCTGGCGCTCGGCGTCACCTGCACGCTCGTTGTCGGCGGCTTCGACCTGTCGATCGGCTCCGTTGCCACCTCGTCGATGATGCTGGCTGCATACATGATGGTGGTGCTGGAACAGCCCGCCTTCGTCGCCATCGTCGCCTGCCTGGCGATGGGTGCGCTGATCGGCCTGATCAACGGCCTGCTGATCGTCAAGACCAAGGTGCCGGACCTGCTTGCGACGCTCGGCATGATGTTCCTGCTCGTCGGCCTGCAGCGCATCCCGACTGAAGGCCGCTCGATCGCCATGGGCATGACCCTGCCGGACGGCTCCACCGCCAACGGCACCTTCTCGCCGTTGTTTCTCGAACTCGGGCGTCACCGCTTCGATTTCATGCTGGAAAACCTGCTGCCCGCACCGGTGGTGTTCCTGGTAGTCATCGGCATTCTGGTCTGGGTGTTTCTCGAATTCACCCGCCACGGGCGGCTGATGTATGCGATCGGGTCGAATGAGCGGGCGGCGAGCCTGACCGGCACCAATGTCAACCGCTACAAGATCCTGGCCTACATGATCTCGGGCGTGCTTGCCTCGATCGGCGGCATGCTGCTGGCCGCCCGACTCGGGCGCGGCGACATCGCCTCGGGCACCAACCTGCTGCTCGATGCGGTCGCCGCTGCGCTGATCGGCTTTGCGGTGCTGGGCGCCGCCAAGCCCAACGCATTCGGCACGTCCATGGGCGCGCTGTTCGTCGGCATCCTGCTGCAGGGCCTGACCATGATGAACGCACCCTACTACACCCAGGATTTCATCAAGGGGCTGGTGCTGGTCATCGCCCTTGTCTTCACCTTTTCGCTTTCGGCCCGGAAGGCCGGGGGTCACTAGCCAGACGATCAGTTTAACGGAGGAAACAGCATGAAAATCATACGTAGAAAAGCTTTGGCCCTGTTCGCGGGTCTCGCCGCAGCAGCCGTCACCGTTCCCGCCGCCTTCGCGCAAACCGCTCCCATGCCGGCGCCGCTCGACAATCCCGGTGACGTCAAGATCGCGTTGGTGCGCTATCTGTCGACCGGCGACTTCTTCCAGGCCTATCTCTCGGGCGTGGAACAGCAGGCGGCAGCGCTTGGCGTCGACCTCCGCGTTCTCGACAGCCGCCAGGATGCAGCCCTTCAGGCCGACATGGTCGACCAGGCCATCGCACTCGGCGTGAACGGCATCATCATTCAGCACGGCCTGACGGAATCGATGAAGGAAGCCGCCCAGCGCGCGGTGGACGCCGGCATCAAGGTCGTGGCCTTCGACGTCGACGTCGAGAATCCAGCGATCCCGCAGATCGAGCAGTCCGACTATCTGCTCGGCAAGCTGGCGCTCGAACAGGCGATCGAGGACAACGGCACAGAGTGGAAGGCCGGCTATGTCTACGTACCGGGCATTGCACCGCTCGACCGTCGTCACGTCGCCTGGGAAGAGGTCAAGGCCGCCAATCCCGGCATCGTCGAGGCTGCCCAGATGGGCACGCTCGACAACCCGATCGCCAACTCGAACGCCAACCAGGCCCGCTCGGTGCTGCAGGCAAACCCGGACATCTCGGTGTTCTTTGCTCCCTTTGACGAATTCGCCAAGGGCGTGAAGATCGCGGTTGACGAGGCCGGCCTGTCGCAGGACGTCAAGATCTACTCGGCCGACGTCTCGACCGCCGACATTTCGGCGATGCGTGAGCCTGACAGTGCCTGGGTCGCAACCGTTGCGACAAACCCCGCCGTTGTCGGCGAAGTCTCGGTCCGGGCGCTCGCCATCATGCTGACCGGCGGAGAGCCCGGTGCCCAGGTGGTAGTGCCGCCGACCCTGATCACGCAGAAGTTCCTGACGGAAAACGACATCAAGAACATGGAAGAACTGTCGGCCAATATGCCGCAATTCGCCCATGCCGATGTCGCCATGACCGACTGGATGCCGCTGCCGGCACGCTGATCCAACATCCCTCCCAGGATGAACAGGCCGCATCTTAGGATGCGGCCTTTTTTGTGCGATCCGGGCGAGCGTCCGGACAAAAAAGTGGGCCAGTCTTTCGACCGGCCCGCAGTTTCAGGACAACCCCGGAAAACTCAATCGGCAGTCAGCCGGTCGACACCATCGCGCATGGCGCGCACTGCATCGCCGATCGCGTCGCCCGCGCGCAGCAGGCTGCCGCCGAGCAGGAAGACCACGTCCTCGCCATACATCGACACCATGTCGCCAGCGCGCTCGACGCTCATGCCGCCGCCCGGGCTCGGCATCATCGGCCGGCCGATGCCGTCCGGATCGCGGCAGGCGTTTGCGATCGACAGGCACTCCTCGACGCTGAATCCGAATCGGCCGCCGACATTGGGGAAGACCGAGATGTCGGAGCCTGCCAGCCGCTGGAACATGCCATACATGAGCGCGTGTGACACGCCGGTCTCCGGCGTGAGCACGAAAGGACCGGTAAAGCTCGGATGGGTCATGATCGGCAGGTCGAAGGAGGGATCCCGCGACAGCGCCTGGACCACGCCGAAGCCCATCAGCCCGGGCATCAGCAACACCCCGCCGGCGCCCGCCTCCTTGGCCTGAAATGCCTCATCTACGGGCGAACCCGTGTGGCCGGTGACATTGACGAAATAAAGCGCCGAGCTTCCGGTCTTGGCATTGGCGTCGGCCACAGCGTCGCTCACCGCCTTCACCCGCTCGCCAAAGGGCGCCATCTTCTGGTTGGCGAGGCCATGGTCGTCCTTGATGATGTCGGCGCCGCCGAGCGTGCAGCGATAGGCGATCTCGGCGAGGTGTTTCACACTCGATCCCTGCGGCTTGATCACCGGCGAAATCAGGCCGCCGCGCGCCCGTCCCGTGCGGGCGCGAATGCCATCAATGCCGAAGCGTGGACCCTTGAAGCGCTCGCGGACTACCGGGCCAGGCTCGAAGCCCGTCACGCGGATGTTCTGCTGGATCGAGGAATTGCCAAAGATCACGTTGAGGAGCTGGATCACCTCGTCGCCGGCGCTGTCGCGGCTGTAGGAGATCACCGTTTCATAGGCATTGTCCGCGATATGGCTGACGCTCTCCACCCGACCGACGATCTCGTCGCTGATGTAGCCCAGAGGCACGATGTCGCCGGGAATCTCGACCGTCTGCTCAAGCGCAATACCCTTCGCGCGGTGATCGGCGTCCTGCGGACTGTCGGCGAGAAGCCGGTAGCGGACGCGAAAACGTGTCTCATCCGACATGCCTAAAGAGCCTCGGCCTTGACCAGCGAATGCACCGCGTCGATGCGGGCGCTGGCAAGGGCTTCCTCGTCGATGCCGGTAGAAATGCCCATCACCCGCTCGATACCGCGCACCAGGGCGCCGGCGTCGAGACCATAATGCTTCATCAGGTAGGGTTTTGATCCGCCATGGGCGTAGGTGTCGTTCAGTCCCAGCCGCACCAGCGGCTTGCCGACACCATTGTCGGCCATGATCTCGGCCACCAGCGATCCGACGCCGCCGGTGACGAGATGGTTTTCGAGCACCACCACGCCGGTCCTGACCGAGCCGATATGGTCGAGCAGCGCCTGTTCGTTGAATGGCTTGATGGTGTGGATATGCAGGTGACGCACGGAGACGCCGGCTTTCGAAAGCGCATCACGCGCACGGAGCGCCTCTTCCGTGGCAATGCCCGACGTCACGACAAGGACGTCGTCGCCCAATGCCAGTTCGCGCATCTCGCCGACCTTGATCGGGCTGTCGAACAGCCGCGGCACCGAGCCGCGCAGCACCCTGCAATAGACCGGTCCGTCAATGGAATCGGCCGCCGCGCAGATGCTCTCGACCTCGGTGGCGTCGCCGGTCTCCAGGATCGACATGTTTGGGATCGACCGCATCACGGCGACATCCTCGATCGCCTGGTGGGTCATGCCGCCCGGCGTGGTGATGCCGGGCAGAAAGCCCATCAGCCGCACCTTGCGGCGCGGATAGGCGACGGACGCCATCAGCTGGTCATATGGGCGGCGGTAGAGGAACACGCCGAAGGAATGCAGGAACGGCCGGTAACCGGCGAGGCCCAGGCCGCCGGCGAAGCTCATCATGTTCTGCTCCGCCATGCCGAGCGACAGGAACTGATCGGGATGCCGGTCGCGAAAACCGTCGATCTCGCAGGACGAGGTCAGGTCGGCCGACAGGCACAGAACGTCGGGGTTCTTGACTGCAAAGGCCTCGAAGGCCGAGGCATAGGGGCGATTGACCATCTCAACCATCAGTGGGCCTCCAGTTCGATCGGCGCGATGCCGAGTTCGGCGGCGATGGAAAGGTTCATCTCCGCGCGTTCCTCGTCGGATTTGAAGCGGACGTAGTGCAGCCGCGGGAACCGCTTCTGCAGGAAACTCATGCCTTGCGTCGGCGAGGAGCGGGCGAGGATGACCAGCGGCTGGCCCTCGTGCGGCTCGGCCTTGGCCTGGCGCATGGCGTTCAGATCATGGGCGTCGATTTCGACGCAGACTGCGCCGAACGCACGGAACTTCGTGGCGATGTCGCGCACTTCCATCACCGAACTCATGGCGCCGTCGCATTGCTGGTCGTTGACGTCCATCAGCGCCCAGAGATTGTCGATTCCATGATGGCTTGCTGCCTGCACCGCTTCCCAGGTCTGGCCCTCCTGGACTTCGCCATCGGACATGAACACGCAGACCTGGCCGCTTTCGCCGCGCCGCTTGCGGCCCCAGGCAAGGCCTGCGCCGGTCGACAGGCCTATGCCCAGCGTGCCGTTGTGAACTTCCATGCCGGGCGAGTGCTCGGCGCCGATCATCTCCACCGAGGAGCCGTCCTTGTTGAACATCTCGAGGCCTTCGGCATCCATGCGCCCGGTCTCGATCAGCGTCGCATAGGCGACCAGCGCATAATGCGCAGGCGCGATGAACAGCCGGTCATACTGCGGCTCGAACGGTCCGTTGTAGCCCGCGCCGGTCACATAATCGGGGTTGTTGGCCGAAGGCACGCCGGCGAAGGGCCTGGGCACCGCCGGCAGCACCGGTTCCCCGAGGTTGAGCGCCTCATTGTACAGGAAAGCCAGTTGCTCGGCCGCCGAGCAGGCCTGGCTGAGATAGCCGCCATTGTTGCGCATCGAGTGCTCGAACACCCGTCTGCGAATTCCCAGGGCTATATCTTCGGTCGAACGTTTGTTTCGCACATCTGACTCCCTTGTTCGAGTGAACAATGTCTAGAAAATAAACAAATGTCAACGCTAGTGGCATATGTATACTTTGTGTGACGCGAGGCGTCGAACAGAGCCACCTAGCCAGCCCGCCGCAATCAATCCAAGGCGCCCCGTCAGACCGCGCCTGGTATGGAATGGCAAATCTGAGTGTCCTGACGAACGTTCCCGAAGCTCCTGGAGCGCGTTACGGACAGATGCGACCTTTGTAGACGTCGTGCGCGACTGCGACATACCCGACTTTTAAATTGGGAACCGGCGAGACCGGCCCGAGTTTAGTAGACGGTTGATTTCCTCAGCCTGTTCGTAAATGATGCTCCGGCGGGGGCAGAAAGTTTGAGTTTGTGGTATGATGACTCCCTGTCGCTCCGGGTTCGCAGCGTGAAGTTTTGTGCACTTGGGAGCCGGATTCTCCTTGCCGGGGTTCTCACATTCGCGGTCGCAGCCGGCGGTACCGGCACTGCAGCTGCGTTCGAGCTGTTCGGTTTCAAGTTTTTCGAAGGTGACGACAATGGCGATGACGATGTCATCGGCGTTCCGCAGCGGTACGATGTCGAATTCGTCGAAAGCGGCGACCGTGACGTCGATGGGTCGCTCAAAGGGGCGTCGTCGCTCTGGGCGGACCGTGACGAACCTGCCGCTGGTGCTGCCGGACTCCTCGCCAAGGCGCGCGGCGATTACCGCAGCCTGCTCGCTACGCTCTACTCGCAAGGCCGCTACGGCGGCGCGATCAGCATCACCATCGACGGTCGCGAAGCGGCAGACCTCCCGCCCGATTCGGAATTCGGCGAGACTGCCTCCGTCCGGATCGCGGTCACGCCCGGTCCGCTCTTCACGCTCCGGGAGGCGGAGATCGTCAACCAGGCGCCGCCGCCGGTCGAGCGCAATGATGAAGTGGCGCTGCCGCGCGACGAGGGTTTCGCCTCCGGCGAGATCGCCCGGTCCGGCAGGATTTTGCGTGCCGAGCGGCTAGCAGTCGAGGCGTGGCGCCAGCAGGGCTATGCCAAGGCGGAGGCTGCGGAACGCCGGGTGGCGGCGGCCCATGATGCGGATGTCGTGGATGCCCGCATCAATATCGAGCCCGGCCGCCGCGCCGTCTATGGCCAGACCGGCGTTCGCGGCACCGAGCGGATGGACCCGGGGTTCGTGCGCTACATGACCGAACTGCCGGAAGGCCAGGAATATGATCCCGACGACATCGAGCGCTCCACCGACCGCCTCGCACGCCTCGACGTGTTCCGCTCGTTGCGCATCCAGGAAGATGACGAGATCGGCCCGAACGGCGAACTGCCGCTGAGCGTCATCGTGCAGGAGCGCGCGCTTCGCCGGATCGGCATCGGCGGCAGCTTCTCGACCCTCGACGGCCTGGGCGCGGAGACCTACTGGCTCCACCGCAACCTGTTCGGCCGCGCCGAACGGCTGCGGCTGGAAGCAAGGATGAGCGGCATCGACGGCGTCGACCCGCGCGATTATACCTACCGTGTTGGCGCGACCTTCACCAGGCCCGGCGTGTTCAACCCCGACACCGACTTCGTCACCTCGCTGATCGGCGACCGTGAAGTGCTCGATGCCTACACGCGAAACGGCGTCGCCCTTGAGGCTGGCCTTACCAGCCGATTCACGGACGACATCACGGGGCGGATGCTGGCCACCGGGCGCTATTCCCAGTTCGAGGATCCGGTCTTCGGCGAGCGCGAATTCATGACCGCCGGCGTGCTCGGCGGCATTGTCTGGGACACGCGCGACAACCCGGCCGACGCGGCCGAGGGCTATTTCGCGGAATTCGTCGCCGAGCCCTTTTATGAATTCAACTACGGCAACCCTGCCGCCAGCTTCCTGCTGGAGGGCCGCGCCTATTACGGGTTTGGCGAAGAGGACCGGATCATCGCCGCAGCGCGCCTGAAGGTCGGATCGCTGGTCGGTCCCTCGGTAGACGAGATCGCGCCCGACCGCCTGTTCCTCGCCGGCGGCGGCGGATCGGTGCGCGGCTACGGCTATCGCACCATCGGCGTGACCACGCCGGGCGGCGCGATTGTCGGCGGCAAGTCGCTGATCGAAGGCTCGGTCGAGCTGCGCGCGCGTTTCACAGAAACCATCGGCGCCGTCGTGTTCGCCGATGCGGGTTATGTGGACGGGAGCTCCTTTCCCGACTTCTCCGGCGATCTGAAGGTCGGCGTCGGAGCCGGCCTGCGCTACACTACCGGGCTCGGCCCCATCCGCTTCGACGTCGCCGTTCCTCTCAACCGCGGCGTCGCCGATCCGAGCGTCGCCTTCTATGTTGGAATAGGTCAGTCATTTTGATCAGATTCGCATTCGCTTTTTTGTTGTTCGCCATCGCCGGTCCGGCCTTTGGCCAGGACAGGCCGGACGAGGAGCGATCATGGTTGCTCGGCTTCGTGGAAGACCGCCTCTCCGGCCCGAACCGGCAGATCCGAATCGGCAACATCCAGGGCGTGCTGTCATCGGAAGCGACGATCGAAACGATCACGGTTGCCGACCGCGACGGCGTCTGGATGCGCATCGTCAATGCGCGCATCGACTGGAACCGCAGTGCCTTGCTTCTGGGGCGGCTCGAAATCGACACTCTGGGCGCCGATCTGATCGAGGTGACACGCCAGCCGGTTCCTGAGGAAGGCTTGCCCAATCCGGAAGCTGCACCCTTTGCACTGCCGGAACTGCCGCTTGCGATTGAGCTCGAAATTCTGAACATCGCGCGTCTGAGCTTCGGCGAGACTGTGTTCGGACAGGCCGCCGAACTCGAAACCACAGGCCGGCTGCTGTTCGAGAACGGCTCTCTGGAGACCGCGCTCGACATGCAGCGGCTCGACGGACCGGGCGGCCAGCTGAACCTCGCTGCGTCCTATGCCAACGAAACCGGTCAGCTTGACATAAACCTGACACTGTCTGAACCGGATGACGGCGTGGTGGCCAATCTGCTGAACGTCGACGGCCGCCCTCCGATCGAGCTGGCTTTGTCGGGCAGCGGTCCAGTCGACGATCTCGACCTGTCGCTGACTTTGGACGCAGCGGGCGACCGGGTGCTGACCGGCTCGGCGCGGTTGGACGGAACCAGCGAAGGCACCGCCTTTTCCGCCGACCTGAACGGCGCGATCTCGCGCCTCGTCGCACCGCTCTATCGAGACTTCTTCGGCGCCGATACAACGCTTCAGGTCGCAGGCGTCGTCAAGGAGGCCGGCGGATTCCGGATCGACACGCTCGATCTCGCAAGCGCGGCGTTGACGCTCGCCGCCCAGGCCGAGACGGCCGCGGACGGCTTCCTCCAGCAACTGGACATAGACGCGAACATCGCTCCCACCGGCGGCGACCGTGTCATCCTGCCGGTGCCGGGTGGCGAGACCACCATCGCGGGCGGGCGGTTGCGGGTCGACTACGACGCGACGCGCGACGGCGAATGGAACGCGCTGCTCGATCTCCAGCGTCTGGTCACGGCGAATTTCAGCGCCGGCACGATCCGTCTGGCGCTCGACGGCCTTGCGCAGAATCCGAATGATCCTGCCGCCCGCCGCATCACCTACCGCATGGACGGCCAGGCTTCCGGTATCATCGCCGAGAGGTCCGACGTGGCGGAGGCGCTCGGTGACATCATCCAGCTGGCTGCCGAAGGCGCATGGCAGACCGGTGCGCCCCTGACAATCGACAGTGCGTCGCTGCGCGGCGCGGCTCTGTCCCTGACCCTGGCAGGTGAGGTCGCGGACTACGCCTATCGTGGCGATCTCGCGGTCGAGACTGCCAGCATCGCGCCCTTCTCCGCCATGGCAGGGCGCGACCTGTCAGGTGCGCTGACGCTTGCGGCCAATGGCGAGATCCGCCTGGTCAGCGGTGCGTTCGATCTCACGGTCGATGGCCGTTCGACGGAGCTGCGCGTTTCCAACGACGCAGCCGACAATCTGCTTGGCGGAGTCACCACCATCACCGGCCGGGTGGCTCGCGGAGATGACGGACTCACCGCCGACACGCTGCGCATCGCAAACGAGCAGGTCGACATCACCGCCGACGGCACCTATGCGACGGGCGCTGCGGACTTCGACCTCGACCTCGTACTGGCCGACCTCGCGCTGATCTCGCCTGATGCATCCGGCCGCCTGACCGCGACCGGACGCGCCGCGGGAAGCGATGGCCGTATCAATCTGACGCTCGATGCGCGCGTGTCGACCGGCGAACTGGCAGGCAAGGATTTGACCGAGGCGAACATCGGTTTCGACGGTGTGCTGGTCGGCGCGGATCTCGATGGCAGGGTCACGGGCGACGCGTTCCTGGACGGCGTGCGCGTCGACCTCGCATCATCGATTGTCGTCGCTGACGGGGAAAGACGTCTGAGCGATCTGTCCTTCGTCGCGGGCGGCGCTCGGCTGACGGGCGCGCTGACACAGACGCGAGGCGGCCTGTTCACCGGAGCACTCTCGCTTGACGCAGCCGACATCTCGACCGCCGCGGCCCTGCTGCTGACCGAGGCGACCGGTGCGGTCAATGCCGACATCACGCTTGGCGTGGATCAGGACCGGCAGACCATTGAGCTGTCGGCGACCGTCGACGCGCTGGTCATCGACACGATCCGCATCGGCTCGGCGGACCTCAGCGCCCAGGTGGACGACGCCTTCGGCGTGCCGGCGGTGGAAGGCCGGCTGCAGGCGACTTCGCTCGTGGCCGCCGGCATAGAGGTCGAACGGCTCTCGGCGACCGCCAACCGGCGCGGCGTGGCGACCGACTTCACGGCCGACGCGCAACTTGAAAACGGCGCGGCGATCGAGGCGGCCGGCGCCCTGTCGCCCGAAGGCGCCGGCTACCGACTGGAGCTTGATCGGGCCGATCTGTCGCAAGGCCGGCTGTCAGCGGCTCTTTCCCAGCCTGCCTCGCTGCTCATTCAGGGAAGCGACGTCACCATCGACAGCCTCGCGCTCGACATCGGTGGCGGTAGCCTCACTGTGTCCGGCAATATAGCCGAGGAGATCGACCTCGATGTGGCGATCCGGTCGCTGCCGCTGGACATCGCCAATACCATTCGCCCCGACCTCGAACTCGGCGGCACGATCGACGGCACGGCCGAGGTCACCGGCACGCGCGCCGAACCTCAGGCAGAAATCGACCTCAGCGGCGACGCGGTCACGGCGGCCGCCCTGCGCGCTGCGGGGCTCGGGCCGCTCACCATAGCGGCGGAAGGCACGACCACAGGCCAGCGGCTGAACGTGACAGCTTCCGTCGACGATGGCAGCGGCTTCAGCGCCCGCGTCGCGGGCGCCGTGCCACTCGACGACGGCGCGCTCGCGCTCGACGTGTCGCTGGCGAGCTTTCCGCTCGCCACGCTCAACGCCCTGGCGCCCGGCCAGGAACTCCGCGGGAATCTGACCGGCACCGCCCGAATTGGCGGCACCCTGTCCGATCCGACTGCGGATTTTGAGCTGAACGCCGCCGGTGTATCCGCGGCCGCTCTGGCAGCCGCCGGCGCCACCCCCATCGATGTGGCGGCATCCGGTCGCTATGCTGGAGGCGATGTGTCACTCAACAGCGCCACGGCGAATGGCCCGCAGGGTCTCTCCCTGTCGGCCAGCGGCCGGATCCCGATGTCCGGCGCAGGATTACAGGTCTCGGTCAATGGCAGCGCGCCGCTGGCGCTCGCCAACCGGTTCCTCATTGATCGGGGCACCCAGTTCTCCGGAACATTGTCGCTCGATGCCACCGTCACCGGCAGCGTCGCCGACCCCAACTTCAGTGGCGCCCTGTCCACGTCCGGCGCAGGGGTCGTCGATCCCTTGACCAACGTGCGACTGAGCGCGATCTCGCTCGACGCCTCTCTCTCCGCCCAGGCGGTCACGATCCGCACGCTCTCGGCGACAGTCGCTGGTGGCGGCTCGGTGAGCGGCAGTGGCTCGGTATCGCTGGATGCAGGCGCCGGGTTCCCGGCCGATATCCGCATCGTGCTCAACCAGGCGCGCTATGCCGACGGAGACCTGGTCGTCGCCACCGTTTCGGGCGCGATCGCGATCAACGGTCCGGTGCTGCGCGATCCGGTGATTTCCGGCACGATCGACGTCGACCGCGCCGAGCTCAGCGTCGCCGGCAGCTTGGGCGGCGGCCCCGCCGCCATTGATGTCATCCACGTCAATCCGCCGCGCGATGTCGCCGCGACCCTGCGTCGGGCCGGCGTCGAAAGCAACATCCCGGTACCGGTCAGCCGCCCCAGCGGCGTGCGGCTCGACGTTTTGGTGCGCGCGCCCAACCAGATCTTCGTGCGCGGGCGGGGGCTCGATGCCGAACTCGGGGGCGAGGTGCGCCTGAGAGGTCCGCTGACCGACATCCAGCCCGTCGGCGCCTTCAATCTCATCCGTGGGCGCCTGTCGATCCTGGGTCAGCGCATCACCTTCGACGAGGGCACCGTCACGCTGATCGGAGACCTCGATCCCGTCGTCGACTTTGTCGCCCGCACGGAAGGCTCGGACATCACGGTCTTCGTGAATGTGCGCGGCCCGATCTCCGATCTCTCGATCACGTTCTCGTCCCAGCCGGATCTGCCGCAGGACGAGGTGCTGGCGCGGCTGATCTTCGACCGCAGCCTGAACGAGCTGTCCGCCTTCCAGATCGCCCGCCTCGCGGCAGCTGCTGCGGAGCTTGCCGGCGGGTCGGGCGGTGGCTTGCTCGGCAGCCTGCGCGACGCCGCAGGCCTCGACGATCTCGACGTGGTGTCGGACGGCGAAGGCGGCACTGCGGTGCGCGCCGGCCGCTATATCCAGGACAACATCTATCTCGGCGTCGAGGCCGGCAGCGGCGGCGACACGCGCGGCACCATCAATCTCGACATCACCGAAGACCTGAAGGCCCGCGGCTCGATCGGCACCGGCGGCGACTCCAGCATTGGAATCTTCCTGGAACGTGATTACTGACGAGACACGCCCACAAGTTTTCAATGCAAACAGAAGAGCAGCATCCGCGTGTTCGCCAGCCACTTGCTTTCGGGTTCGGTAAAACGTGCCCGATCCTATGAGCTGTTATCTTGCTCTTGCCTCCACGCGCCAAGCGAGTTGGTCAGCCGCTGAAGCCAAAGTTCCAGACAGCCAGCGGGACAGCAGACAGCAAAACGACTGAGAATACGACCAGCCGACCGTCGCGCATCAGCAGGCCCGCGGCAAAGATGGCAATCACCGCGGAAGCGACGGATCCCGACATCGGGATGACCTCCATGAACGGCATGAGGAGGGTCAGCGCAAGAATCAGGGTAAGCGGCAACCACAGCCAGCGGCGGTGGAACAGGAAGGTGAACCGCGGCTTGAGGAAGCCTTCGACATAACGAACCGGCTTGCGCAACCATTTCAGACCCTTGCAGAGCTTTGCAGTCGACAACCGGCGACCAGTGATGAAGTCTGGCAACCACACACTTTCGCGGCCGATGATCAATTGTACCACCAGGATGAAGACGATCACGGCCACTGTTGCCGTGACCCCGGGAATCGCGCTCGCGGGAGACGTGGAGATTAACGAGACTGCAAGCATCAAGGATGAGAAGGACTTGTTGCCGAGCGTTTCGGTCACTTCCTTAATGGTGATGCTGTCGCCGTGTACCGAACTCTCAACCTGGTCCAGAACATGGCTCAATGGCTGCAAATTTTCTGCCATGGTCGCCTTTGAAGTGGTGGTAATCAACTTACTGGCGCCCGCCCACAATGAAAGGGGCCTGGACATGTTTCACGTAGCTCCGGCCCGTAACCCGTCCCGTACAGAACTCCAGCAGGCTGGAAAACGTTCCACAAAACCTCCGGAAGTTCGTACCCAAGGCATAAATGGGCTTGCCCCATATTATTTCCGGCATCGGATTCACTTCTGGTTTGGATGTTTTGATTGCCCGATTCCCGGAAACCGAAGCGTTTGAATGGCCGAGATGAGATGCGCCGGGAGGCGAAGATCTATCAGGCGACGTATTATTTTAACCGGAAGAGCGCGCCCCTGCGGCTTCGATGACCGCTGAGACGATCAATCCTTCTGCGCGCGGCGACGGAAGCTGAGCATCAGCATGGCGGGCGTGACAACCAGCGTCAGCAATGTCGCGACAACGAGGCCGCCCGCGATGGCGCTGGAGAGTTCGGTCCAGTACTGGGTCGAGGGAGCCCCATAGACGATGTCGCGCGCAAAGAAATCGACATTCAGCCCGATGACCATCGGCATCAGCCCGAGCGCCGTCGTTACCGAGGTCAGCATCACCGGCCTGAACCGCTGCGCACCTGTTCGCAGCGCCGCCTCGCGCAGACCCATGCCGCCGCGGCGAAGATCGTTGAACGTGTCGATCAGCACGATGTTGTTGTTCACCACAATGCCGGCCAGCGCGATCATGCCGACTCCGCCCATCACCACACCGAAAGGTCGTGCGGTGACGATGAGGCCGAGAAGGACGCCGGCGATGGAGAAGACGACGGCGCTCATCACCACCAAGGCCTGATAGAAGCTGTTGAACTGCAACAAGAGGATCATGAACATCAGCGCGATTGCCGCGACGAAGGCGCTGATCAGGAACGCCATGGATTCAGCCTGCTCTTCCGCCTCGCCGCCGAAGCGGAATGCGGCACTCTCGGGCAGATCGGCAGCATCAAGCGCGTTCTCAAGCTTGGTGATCTGGTCGTTCACCAGCAGCCCCGGCGCGACATTGGCTTCGATCGTGGTGACACGCTCCTCGTTCTCGCGCCGGATGACGCCGACCCGCTCGGTCGGATTGAACGACACGAAGTTGGAGATCGGCACCAGTCCTGCCGAGGTCGGCACGCGCAGATTGCCGAGTTCCGCCAGGGAGCGCGCGTCCGAGGGGAAGCGTACCCGCACATCAAGCTCGCCGCTGGCGTCGTCGGGGCGGTATTCGGTGACCGCGATCCCCTGCGTCAGCAGCTGGATCGCCTGTCCCAGCAGACTGACGTCCGCGCCGAACCGGGCGGCTTCGGCCCGGTTGACATCGATGGCGACTTCGACGCCCGGCAGTGGCCGCGTGTCGGTGATGTCGGTGAACCCGCCGAGGCGTTGCATCACCTCAAGCACCTGCTCGACCGCATCCGCCTGCGCTGCGGGGGTGGCGGCCGTGACCTTCAGGTTCACCGGCTTGCCGCTGGTCGGCCCGCCGCTCTCTGTCTGGACCTGCACATCGATCCCTGCGATATCGGCCATCTCGGCTCGAATGTCGGCGCCGATCTCGCTTGCCGTGCGGCGGATGTCCCAATCCACCAGGTCCAGCTGAATGGTCCCGATCACGTCCTCGTCTCCGCGCCCGGCGCTGAGCGTGGACCGGGCATAGACGCTTTCCACCCCGTCCTGATCCAGAAGCCGGTCCTCGACCACGCGCACAAGCGCATCGCGTTCATAGATCGACAGATTGTCCCGGGCCCGAACCTCTACCTGCATGAATTCGGGCTCCACCGAGGGAAAGAAGGCGATGCCGCGTCCGAATTGGCCATAGAGCGCGAAACTGCCGAGAAGCAGCGAGAGGGCTAGAAGCACCGTCGTCCAGGGGCTGAGAATCGACCATTGCAGGAGCCTCACATAGGCGCCTGTGAACCCGCCGATGTCGCGAGGGTCGCCGACCTCGGCAGCGTGCAAGGCGGCCTTGGCGTGGGCCGATTGCGGCTGCCGCCCGCCGATGACGCCGCCCATCACCGGAATGAAGATCAGCGCCATGAATAGCGACGCGGAGAGCGTCAGTATCACCGTGATCGGCAGATACTTCATGAACTCGCCGACCACGCCGGTCCAGAACAGCAGCGGAAGGAAGACGCTGAGCGTCGTCGCGGTCGAGGCGATGATCGGCCAGGACATGCGCTTGGCGGCGAATGCGTAGGCCTGGCGGGGGCCGTTGCCTTCCTGCAATTTCCGGTCGGCCAGTTCGACCGTCACGATGGCGCCATCGACCAGCATGCCGACCACGAGGATGAGCGAGAACAGGACCACGATGTTCATCGTGAAGCCCATCGCCCAAAGTGCCGTGACCCCGGCAAGAAAGGCGCCCGGGATGGCCAGGCCGACAAGGATGGCGGAGCGAACTCCGAGCGCGAAGACGATGACGATCATCACCAGGATGACTGCGGCGATCACGTTCGACTCCAGATCCGAAAGCAGCGTCTCCACCTGTTCGCTTTGGTCCTGGAGGTAGGTGATGTTGACCGTGTCCGGCCAGTCTTCCTGCAGGTCCGCAATGACGTTCCGCGTGGCTGTGACCGTGTCGATGATGTTGGCGCCCGACCGCTTCTTGACCTCGAGCGCGAGGGCGGGCTGTCCGTCGATCCGCGCGAAGCTGGTGGGATCCTCGAAGGTGCGCCGCACGGTCGCGACATCGCCGAAGGTGACGACCGTGTTGTCCTCGACCTTCACCGGCATCGCCATCACGTCTTCAACGTTCTGAATGAGGCCCGGCACCTTGAGCACGATGCGCCCGCCGCCGGTGTCGATGGCGCCTGCGGCAATCAGCTGGTTGTTGCGCTGGATCTGGTTGACCAGATCGTCGAAACTGAGGCCGTAGGTCTGGAAGACCGTCGGGTCGATCAGCACCTCCATGAACTCCTCGCGGGCGCCGCCGATGTCGACCTCGAGAACGCCCGCGAGGCCCTCGACTTCTTCCTGAACCGTCTCGGCCAGATCGTTGAGGGTCCTCTCCGGCACCGAGCCCGACAGGATTGCGGTCACGATCGGGAACAGCGCCGTGTTCACTTCCGTGACGGTCAGGGCATAGGCAGTGTCGGGAAGTTCGGCCTCGACGCGATCCGCGGCTTCGCGCACCTTGTCGAGCGCTTCATCGATATCGCCTCCGGCCATGAATTCGAGCTGCACGCTGGCAAAGCCCTCGGCTGCCTCGCTCGACATCGTCTCAAGGCCCTGGATTGCGCCGAACTCGGCTTCCATTGGCTCCAGCAGCAGCCGTTCCGCGTCGGTGGGGCTGATCCCGTCGATTCCTGTCGAGACATAGACCAGCGGCAGCGGCACCTCTGGGTTGGCTTCCTTGGGAATTGAGACATAGGCTATCGCGCCGATCACGAGGATGATCGCTAGCGTGACAACCATGGCTCTTGTGCGCGAGAAGGCGGCGTCAATGAGCGTGTTCATTCCGACGGCTCGATCGTGTTGCCGGAAGTTCCTATCCCTCCCGGCTCGGCGATCTGGGGGTTCACCTCCTCGCCCGCCCGCACGAAGCCTTGCCCGATGGTGATGATCCTCGCCGTGTCCGGAAGGCCCTTGACCCAGACGCCCGCGAGTTCTGCCTTGACGACTTCGATCGGGTGGAAGCGAACAATGCCGTCCTCGACGGTCTTCACGCCGATTTCGCCCTGCGGGTTCAAAGAAACGATGGAGGCTTCGATAAAGTGTGCCTGCGCTTCCGCGGTCGGGATCTCGATTTCGGCCGATATGCCGGCCGGGATCGCCCTGTCATCATTGGGAACCTCGATTTCCGCCAGAAAGGTCCGGGTCGAGGCAGCGGCCGACGTGCCGACAAAGGTTACCACGCCCTCGCGTTGCTCGCCGGTGATGAAACGGACGTTGGCGGTCTGACCGTCCTTGATGCGGTTCAGCGCCTGCTGCGGTACCTGTATCGCCACCGTCAGCGGACGATTGTCGACGATCCGGCCGACCTCCTCCCCGGCCGAAATGAACTCGCCGCTGTCGAGGGTCAGTGTTTCGATCCTTCCGTCAAACGGCGCAACGATCGTGAGGTTTTCCAGGGCCTCTTCAGCTTGCGTCACCTGCGACGTGGCTGCGGCGAGAACCGCCCGCGCCTCGGAAACGCGGTCGATTGTGCCGACGCCTCGCTCCTGAAGCTCCTGGGCATTGTCGTATTGCCGCTGCGCGCGCACCAGTTCTTCCTGGGCGCCCGCGAGATCGGCCTCAGCCCGGGTCGAAGACAGCCGCGCGATCAGGTCCCCGGCTGATACCATCTCGCCCTTGCGCACCAATAGCTCGACAACATTGCCCGATGCCTCCGCGCGGATGCTGGTGTCGCGGTCGGGCAGGGCCTGCCCCTCTGCGCTGAAGGTAAGGGTGATGCGCTCCGCCTCCGAATCCCGCACCATGACCGACGGCGTTTTCGGCTGCAACGTATCCTGCTGTGCCGTCTGCTGTTCGGATGGCAGAACGAAGCCGCTTCCCATCCAAGCGACAAGCAGCACGAGGATCGCCGCCGCGATCCAGGTTGATCGCGATGCGCCGGGGTCTGAGTTGAAACTCAGCTTTGTTGGATCGCTCTCGATCTCGGAAGGTTCGGACATCTGCTTCGGATCCTATTTGCCGGCACCGACTTTGCCACTCAACATATGGACCTGCCATGGACCTGGCAACGTTCAGCCCCGCATTCGGTGCGGGTTGTCCAATAGAGAGGCGTAGCGCCTTTTGCCTGCAGGCGATGGCGTGAGTGTCTGGTCCGTCATTGCGAAATAGGAAACGAATTTCATCGCTCATGAGAAAAAGCCAGGCGGCTCTCGCCCGCGCCTTTATCTTCGTGTGGTCAGGGCAGTTCCTGATCCATCGAGCTTCGACCAGGGCTCGGGCCCCGGAAACGGCGCCACATCGTCGGGTCTCATGCGGGGGACGGACAGCAGATGCTTGAGGAAGGCCGAGCTCCAGTGGCTGACGGTATGCTGTTCCAGCCGGGCGGTGAAAACCTGTCCGCGAAGCCGGAACGGGCCACGGCTCCGATCGAGGCAGAAGCGCGCGAGGAGCAGCGCCCACGTGATTCCGACGAGACTGACGATCGTCTGGCGCCACCTTCGGCAGGGGTCGCCGGTCGTTGAAGACTATGCCCTTCCGAACAGACGAACCCGGGATGGGCCTACTTTTCCTGGCTCACCGACCGGGGCTTGTCAGTGCCATGCGCCGCTGCAATTCCAACCTTGCAAGCGTTGATCTGACCCGCCGACCCATCCGGCGAGCCAATTGCCGGCGATGCGCTTTTGTCCGGAACGACGGAACAAATGGGAGCCGCATCAGTTCCAATCTCAACAGAAACCTCTTCTGGAGAAATCCATGAGACCGCTCACGTTCTCGACCCTGACAGGGTTTGTCGCCTCTGGGGGCTCACCGGTCAGAAACGGCACCGCGGACGCCAGACACCTACCGAGGAGATCCGCCGCAATTCCCCGCCATTCGATCACGGGCCAAATTCGATCGATTCAGGTGAACTCGGGAACATGGCTGCGAGACGATACATCGGCGCACTCATGCATCGCCGAACTGGTGGGCGCGACGTGACCGGACAGCCGAACGCCAAAAATCAGAAACGCGGTGAGCAAAGCGCCACGCAATCCGCGTCCGACCATCGAAAAGGCCAGGCCAAGCCTCTGGTTGTCATAACCGGAGCGGCCGGAAAGATCGGGACCGCCTTGGTCAAGGCGCTGGAAACAAAGTACCGGGTTGTCGGCATCGACCTGTCGAAAAAGGGAGCTGCCTGCGAGGTCATTGAAACCGATCTGACGTCGCGCGACGCCGTCACGCTTGCCGTCAAAAAGCTTGTGGAACGGCATGGTGCGAAGATCGCCTCCGTTATCCATCTGGCGGCTTATTTCGACTTCACCGGAGAAGAGTCGCCAGCTTACGAGGCAGTGAATGTGGAGGGAACCCGCAATCTGGTCGAGGCTCTCCGCCAATGCGAGGTGGAGCAGATCATTTATTCCGGCACCATGCTGGTTCACCGACCGGGCGCACCTGGGGTGCCGATCACGGAAAAGGCCGAGATTGATCCCAAATGGGCCTATCCGAAGTCAAAGGCACGCGCCGAACAGGTGATCCGCGAGGAGCGCGGCGACATTAACTGTGTGTTTCTGCATCTGGCGGGATTGTACAGCGAAACGACCGGTGTGCCGACCCTGGTCGAACAAATCCGTCGCATCTATGAGCGCGACCTCAAGGCACACGCCTATTCCGGCGATCCCGCGACCGGCCAGTCATTCCTGCACCAGGAAGATATGCTCGACGCCTTCCAGCGCGCCGTGAATCGTCGCGATGACCTGCCGGAAGAAACCACAATTCTTGTCGGCGAACCCGACGCCGTGGGCTATGGTGAGTTGCAGGAAACACTTGCCCGGCTGATTCACGGATCCGACGATTGGACGACGTTGTCGGTGCCAAAACCGATCGCCGCAGCGGGTGCATGGCTTGAAACCAAGAGCGAGCCCTTGGTTCCCGACGCCCTCGATTACGGCGAAAAGCCGTTCATCCGGCCGTTCATGGTGGAGATGGCCAGCGATCACTACGAGCTTGATGTTTCGCGCGCCCGAAACCTGTTGGGCTGGCGTCCGCAGCACGACATTCGCGACACCCTTCCCGGTATGATCGATGCTCTCAAATCCGATCCGCTTGGCTGGTATGAGGCAAACGGCCTGACCGTCCCGCACTGGCTGAGCGCAAGCGCCGAACGAACCGACGATGCCGAGGAACTGCGGGTTGGCGCGGAAGCTGCGCTGCGCACGGAGACGGACCGGTTCCGCTGGACACAGTTTCTGAACATCGGCTTCGGCAGCTGGCTGGTGGCCAGTCCGCCGATCCTCGGCTACGAAAGCTGGGCGATGACCGCGAGCGACATCGTGGCGGGTTTTCTTGTCATGGCCCTGAGCTTTGTAGCACTTTCCTGGCGCTTCGCCGCGGTGCGATGGCTTGTGGCCGGTCTGGGCCTTTGGGTCATGTTTGCACCGCTTATGTTCTGGGCGCCGACCGCCCAGGCCTATCTCAATGGCACGCTGGTGGGCGCGCTAATCTTCGGCTTTGCCGCGGCGGCGCGACCGGCTCCGGGGATCAGCCGGGTGGCTGCATCGACGGGACCGACGGTGCCGCCGGGCTGGGACTATTCGCCGTCGGACTGGTTCCAGCGTCTGCCGATCATCGTCCTTGCCCTGCTCGGGCTCTATATTTCGCGCTACCTGACTGCCTATCAGCTGGGCCACATCGACGGCGTATGGGAGCCGTTCTTTGCGACCGGGAATATTTCCGGAGACGGAAAGAACGGCACCGAGGAAATCATCACGTCATCGGTTTCAAAGGCCTGGCCCGTGCCGGATGCCGGGCTGGGCGCGCTCACCTATATGCTTGAAATTCTGATCGGGCTGATCGGGTCGGCCCGCCGGTGGCGCACCATGCCGTGGCTGGTGTTGATCTTCGGCATCATGATCGTGCCTCTCGGCGTCATTTCGATCACCTTCATCGTGATCCAGCCGATCGTGCTGGGAACGTGGTGCACGCTCTGCCTCATCACAGCGGCGGCGATGCTGATGCAGATACCCTATTCTGTCGACGAATTGGTCGCGACCTGCCAGTTCCTGGTGCGCCGCCGCCGCCAGGGCCACCCCTTGCTCAGAGTCCTGCTGTTTGGTGATACCGATGAGGGGCCGGATGAACCGGCGCGAGACGATTTCGAGCGACAGCCCAAGGCGATCCTCAACGATATCGTGGGGGGCGGGATCACCTTGCCATGGACCCTGCTTGCATCGATGGCCTTGGGCGTCTGGCTGATGTTCACCAGACTGACCCTCGGAACCGAGGGACTCCTGGCTGACGCCGACCATCTGATCGGAGCTTTGGCCCTCACCGTGGCTGTGACTGCTACGGCGGAAGTGGCGAGAGCCATCCGGTTCCTCAACATCCCGCTGGGTACGGCGCTGGTGATCACCGCGCTGGTGGCCGACGCTACCGCTGTGCAAACCGTCGCCGACTTGGCCGTAGGGGTCGTATTGGTCGCGCTCAGCTTTCCGCGCGGCAAGATCCGCCGACATTATGGCGACTGGTCGCGCTTCGTTGTGTAATCGGCCGAACAACAAGTCCATGCCATCAAGCGACAGCGACTGGGACCCCCGCGTTTGGACAGCTGCCGATTTTATTCCTCTGGACAGCCGTAGCAATCGGCTGCAAAGCCTTCAGAGGCGTCGCGGTCGCAGATTGTGATGTCGCCACGCTGCGCGATGAAACGGTTGCCTTCCAGGAGATGCAACGAGGTGGTCACGCTTGGACGGCGCACGCCCAGCACAAGTGACAGGAATTCATGCGTCAGCGTGACTTCGTCACCACCAATGCGGTCGCGACATATTAGCGGCCAGAGCGCAAGACGCTCGACAATCTTGACTGTCTGCCTGCTTTGGTGACCGACAATCGCGGCACTCGGCGCCTTTATTCATGCGCGACCGTCTCCAGGCAGCAAGTGAACTACCTGGTTTGATCGATGCTGGATCCGCTGTTTCTCACCAGGATCCGGCTTCGGACGCTGTGGACGCCTGGCACCGATCCGGCGACCTCGACGCATCTCTCGATTTCCTGCTCGTCCGAGACCCAGCCGCTCAAAATGATGTTGGCATTCGATATGACCGTAACCTCAACATCTCCAGCATCGAGCTTACCATCGGCAGCCAGGGTTGCCGCCACCTCGGCCTCCAAATGAGCCGCCGGTTTCAGGGGAAGTTCCTCCGGGTTTCCGAAATACTCACGTTCCTTGTAAACCATTTCCTGATCCTCTGTGCGATGCGCAGGACAAAGCCTGCGCTGGCGACTGGTTGGCTGCTTTCGGCACTGTCCGGTCGGACACCCCCGGCCCGCAGGTGTCTGCATTGCGGTTTCTGCGCGTATAGTCTGAGGGCGTGACGGTCGTCAGCTCCTCTCTCGCATTCCAGTGGAACGTTGGCTGGTCCGTTAGGTTCCACTGTTGAGGCGCACGCCGTCGACGGGCGTCTTTACGGACAAAGGCGCTCAGGCCGGCAGTTTTCGCACCACTGGCACCCGCCTGTTTGTTCCGCAAAGCCGTTGTGGAGACAAGAGTTCAAGCTTCGGGCGGGCAGCGCACGCATGTCGGAAGGCACAGCAGGGCGAGATGATACGATGCAAGTCCGGAGAAATGACGGCGCGAGGACACAAAACAGTATCTGCATCTCATGACGGAACAATATCTGACCTTGTCGGTTCTTTGTGGAAGAGAAACCAACCTCGGAGAATTCCATGAGATTGCGCACGTTCCTCATACTGACAGGACTGGCCTATGTCGCCGCCAGGATTGTCAGAGACCGCACCCCCAGCACTGCGCGTTCTGCCGAGGAATTCGCAGAACTGGCGGCGCATTCGAACATGTTTGAAATTCAGTCCAGCCGACTCGCCGTGGACAAGGCTCGCAGCGAGGAAGTTCGGCGGCTTGCACAACGCATGATCGACGAACACACCAGAATTGCCCAGGCAATGAAGCTGGCGGCTGCCAAAGAGGGCATTGCCCACCTGCCGGACGGCCTCGATGATCGCCACCTGCAAAGGATGGATACGCTCAAGAGCTCGGACGATGACAGCTTCGATGATCAATACCTGCACCAGCAACTGGAGGCCCACCGAAAGGCGGTAGTGCTGTTTGACAGCTTTGCGAAGCGGCAGGGGGCAATGGCGGATTTCGCCCGAGAGACAACGCCGACCCTCCGCAAGCACCTCTACGCCACACGGGAGATCTTTCGATAGGCAGGCTGCATGCGCCACCGGGGGTGCCGCCTGAACGCTGAAGCGGCTGACCCCTACGAGTGCGCTTGAAATGGCCCAAGGAGATGGACGCATCGGCTTACACAATTATTCGTCGGAGCAGGCGATGATCGAATTTACAGATTTTGCGTTCAGAACATGCTTCGCTGGCCTTTGCGGCCTGGCGGTGGGCCTTGATCGGGAGATCAAGAACAAGCCCTTGGGCGCCCGGGCCTACATCCTCGTGGCCATGGGGTCTGCCGCGTTGATGACAGTAACCCTCAACTTCTCGATGAGTTCAATCGCGAACGACGGAGATCTGACTATAGACCCGACCCGTCTCATACAGGGTATTGTAGGCGGGATCGGCTTCCTTGGTGCGGGGGCAATCATGTCCGGCGATGAGTCCGGGCGATTGCGCGGCGTCGGTAGCGGGGCCGCAATATGGTGTTCGGGCGCCATAGGGGTGGCTAGCGGCCTTGGGTATTTCGCGGAAGCTGCATTCGTGGCCGGCCTGGTTTTCGCGGTGCTCAATCTCCACGATTTGATTCTATCCCTGGTCAATAAGTCAAAGACGGGAGTAGACGGCGAGACAGACACCAGTGACGGCTAAAAGCATAACCCACAGCCACCAGATGTGATCGGCGCAATCACGGAAGACGCGTCAGTCATCCGGTTCTGCGCTTGCCGGTCCGAACGCGGGAGCAATGAAGTTTGCGGATCTGACATCGGGTTGGTCCAGGGATGGGGTCTCCCACGGGACGAAGCATTGCCCCGCTGGCTTGAGGCCTTCAAGCCGTCAGGCCGGTTGCCACATCATAAAATTTACCATCGACATCAAGGCGACGCATTCTGAGCTTTTCGGCGCCTTCTGACTTCTCGGTCGCGGCGTCTATCGCCAGTTGAAGGCTGGGATAGCAGGCGACCCATCGCCCATCCATCAGGACAGCCCAACCATCGGTTTCCGGAACTATGTCACAAATGTGCGATCTCATAGAAGCCTCCTCCAGCCTGAGACAGTAGACTTCACTAGGAACGAACGAGGCTGAGTTTCGTTCCGGCACCACCCGAAAATTCGACCCTGGAAAAACGGGCTCTGCCTATCAGGCGGCCATGCGCCGGAGTCTGCCCGGGTCGATCTTTAATATTCAGCGTCTTGAGGGAATGCGGGAACAATTTCCGGTTCTGTGGATTGAGAAAGTACTTGGGCGAACCTTCGGAAGGGAGATGGTCATGAATTCGCATGATGACAGCCGGCGCGATCAGGACGCGAGAATTCGCGAAAGGGCCTACGAGATCTGGGTCTCGGAAGGCCGACCGGAGGGCCGTCACTCTGAGCACTGGGAACAGGCACACCGTGAACTGTCGGGAGACGAAACCAGGGTGCGCCCGCGACCTTCAAAAGGCGGGGAGCCAAAGCCGGCGCACGCCAAGACGGTCGCGCAGAAGCAGAAAAAGACAGCTCCGAAATCATCCAAGCCCCGCGCGGCCCCAAGATCCGTCGGAACAGAACGCAAATCCAAATCGCCGGCTGGAACTGATTGATGGCCCTATCCGCGCCGCTGCAGAATGCGAGCACCGCGATTCCCCTCCGCAAACCAGCCTTGTCCTGCAGCAGCAAGTCTTGCCGCCAGAACTTTGGAGAATAAGCGTTTGGCTCTCTCAACGATCTTTCAAATCAACGTCGACCGGCGTGACACTCCGTGGTTCAGCGTTCTTGAAAGCGCTCGCGTGGCGGGCTTCGACGCGATTCTGTGGCGCGGAGAATGGCTATTGTTCGGTCCTGACGCCCTTCAGCCGGCAACCCTCCTGCGTGAAGCTGAAGCAAGGGGCCTCCGTTCCATATTCGAGATCGACCTTGCCCGATTTCCGGTCGATCATCCGCTCGTCCAACAGCACCCGCAGCTCTTTTCCATTCGTCGCAAGCTCCAGTCCGATCGCCCGGTGGATCCGCGGCAGCCAATTGCCCCCTTTGGCGAGGCCATTGCCCGTCTCGATCATTCAGATGCCTCCCGCGATCTTGTTCCCCCGATCGGAGAGCGCCTTTGCGAACTTGCCGCTGAAGGGGTCGGTGGCTTTCGCTACATCAATCCACGACGCTGGAAAAAGCATGTTTTGCCGATTATCAAGGAGAAGCTCGCAGGCTTCGACGTTCTGAACATGGACGGTCCAGCGGCCAGGCACGGGCTTCCGAATTCTCCCAGGAACACGCTTGATCCCATGATCGAGCCTTTCGGCCTGAGAGATCTGCAGGCGGGACGCCTTCCTTCCGAGCTTTCGGATACCGGCAATGAAGCGCCCGTGATCGGAGAACTCGCAAGTGATCTTTCACCCCATGATGCCGATGGTCATGGTGCAACGGCACTGCTTCTGGGTTCGGCGGCAATGTTTTCGGGCATCATCATCTCCGAGGATCTGTTCGCCCGCAGCCCTGACCCGATGATGGTTGTCAAAAAGGCCGCTGCAATGATCAAGCAGTCAGCGCCTTACGACGGCCCCGTTCAAATCCTTTCGAAGCAAGGTCCGGTGCTTGCGCTGGCACGGACCCGAAAGGGCGATGTGCGAGCCCGTCAAGGTGCGCTGCTGGTGTTCATCAATTCAGGATCGTCTGAACACCCCGCCCCCGAAGCAGGTGCCCTGATCCAGCGCGCCGGGACTGCCCTTGATCTGACACAAGCTGATCTGTCCCCGCTAAAGCCCGGTGAAGTCCGGATCATCGCGGCGCCGCCGGCGGAACCGATCATTCCCGCCGCTGCGCCAGCAGATGCCACAGCGGCGGCAGCCAGTCCGCGGCTGGTCGCCGAGATTGTGTCGCCACGCGTGGATGGCGAATTTTCGGTCAAGCGGGTGGTGGGCGACACCGTCCGCGTGGACGCGACGATTTTCGCTGACGGTCACGAACAGCTTGCATCAGAACTGCGCTGGCGCACGCGCGACAGCCAGACTTGGCATGCGTCATGCCTCAAGGCCGCCGGGAAGAACGACCTGTGGACCGGCGAGTTCATGCTGGAGCGGCTTGGACCCTACGAGTTTGTCGTTGAGGCATGGTGGGACCGCTTCGGCGGTTTCCGCCGCGATTTCGCCAAGAAGCTCGATGCCGGTGTGGCGCAACCCGTCGATCACGCCGATGGCCGTGCCCTCGTCGAAGAGGCGGTGGCGAGAGCGTCAGACGCCGACAGCCTGGCGGGCTTCCTCGAACAGCTTGATGCGGCCGCGTCGCCCGGCGACTCTGCGGCAATGCTGCTCGACGAGGACCTGGCGCGGCTGATGGATGCAGTCGACGACCGGCCGTTCCGCATCGTCTCCCGACCGCAGCGCGTTGATGCCGAGCGCCTCGCCGCCCGCTTTTCCAGCTGGTACGAGCTCTTTCCACGGTCGATGACGGATGACCAATCCCGGCACGGCACCTTGAAAGATGTGATCCCGCATTTGGCGCGAATTCGCGACATGGGGTTCGACACGCTCTATTTCCCGCCCATCCACCCGATCGGCACGACCAACCGCAAAGGCCCCAACAACACGCTCACGCCTGCGCCGCACGATGTCGGCAGCCCCTATGCGATCGGCAGCCCTGATGGCGGCCATGACACCATCCACCCTGAGCTTGGCAGCTTCGAGGATTTTGACCGGTTGGTCGAAGCGGCGCGCGAACATGGGCTTGAGGTCGCCCTCGATTTCGCCATTCAGGCCTCGCCCGACCACCCTTGGCTGTCCGAGCACCCGGGCTGGTTCTCCTGGCGTTCCGACGGCTCGATGAAATATGCCGAGAACCCGCCCAAGAAATACCAGGACATCGTCAATCTCGATTTCTACGGCCCCGACGCCGTGCCCGACCTGTGGCTGGCGCTGCGCGACGTGGTGCTGCTTTGGATCGACCATGGGGTCAAGTCCTTCCGCGTCGACAATCCCCACACCAAGCCGCTGCCGTTCTGGGAATGGATGATCGCCGATGTCCGGCGCATTCATCCCGAAGCGATCTTCCTCGCCGAGGCCTTCACCCGTCCGACGATGATGTATCAGCTGGCCAAGGTCGGGTTCTCGCAGAGCTACACCTATTTCACCTGGCGTGACGGCAAGCACGAACTGATCGACTACATAACCGAGCTCACCACAACCGAGCCCAAGGAATTTTACCGGCCGCATTTCTTCGTCAATACGCCGGACATCAATCCGGTGTTCCTGCAGACCTCGGGCCGCCCGGGCTTCCAGATCCGCGCCGTGCTGGCGGCGACGCTATCGGGCCTGTTCGGCGTCTATTCCGGCTTCGAACTCTGCGAATCGGCGCCGCTACCGGGGCGCGAAGAATATCTCGACTCCGAGAAATATGAGATCCGCCCCCGTGACCATGCCGCGCCGGGCAACATCATCGCCGACATCACACTGCTCAACCGGCTTCGCCGCGCCCATCCGGCGCTGCAGACCCACCTCAACACGAAGTTCTACTCAGCCCATAACGACAACATGATCTGGTACGGCAAGCCATCCCCCGATGGCGGCGAGATGATCATGGTGATGGTCAATCTCGACCCGCACCATGCCCAGGAAACCCATTTCGAAGTGCCGCTGTGGGAATTCGGCCTATCCGACACCGATAGCATCTCGGTGGAGGACCTGGGGCTCGGCCATAGCTTCGACTGGCACGGAAAGACCCAGTGGATCCGGCTCACCCCTGACCTGCCCTACCGGATATGGCGCCTTGGCGCGCCGGGAGTAACCGCATGAACCAGACATCTCGATCCATTACCGCCCCCGCCATCGTCACCGACATGAACGATCCCTTGTGGTACAAGGACGCCATCATCTATCAGGTGCACGTAAAATCGTTCTTCGATTCCAACAATGACGGCATCGGCGACTTCGCGGGTCTCATGCAGAAGCTCGATTATATCGCCGAACTCGGCGTTACCGCGATCTGGCTGCTGCCATTCTACCCCTCTCCGCGCCGCGACGACGGATACGACATCGCCGAATACTGCGCCGTCAGCCCCGATTATGGCACCATCGAGGAAGCGCGCGCCTTCATCGAAGCGGCGCATGCGCGCAATATCCGCGTCATCACCGAGCTGGTCATCAACCATACCAGCGACCAGCATCCCTGGTTCCAGGCAGCCCGCAAGGCGCCCGCCGGCTCGGCTGAGCGCGACTTCTATGTCTGGTCGGACGACGACAAGCTCTATTCTGGCACCCGCATCATCTTTCTCGACACCGAGAAATCCAACTGGACCTGGGACGAGGAGGCTGGCGCCTATTTCTGGCACCGGTTCTATTCGCACCAGCCGGATCTGAACTTCGACAATCCCGCCGTGCTCGAGCGCGTGCTTGAGGTCATGCATTTCTGGCTCGACGCCGGCATCGATGGCTTGCGGCTCGACGCCGTGCCCTATCTGATCGAACGCGACGGCACCTCGAACGAGAACCTGCCCGAAACCCACGACGTCTTGAAGCGCATTCGCGCCGACATGGACGCGCATTATCCAGGGCGAATGCTGCTCGCCGAAGCCAATATGTGGCCCGAGGACACGCAGCAATATTTCGGCGGCGCGGCTTGCGGTGAAGATGGCGTGGCGCCGGTGACCGACGAATGCCAGATGGCGTTTCACTTCCCGCTGATGCCGCGCATGTACATGGCGGTGGCCCAGGAGGACCGGTTTCCGATCACCGACATCATGCGCCAGACACCGTCCATTCCCGAGGACGCGCAATGGGCGATCTTCCTGCGCAACCACGACGAGTTGACGCTGGAAATGGTCACCGACGCCGAGCGCGATTATCTGTGGAACACCTATGCGTCGGACAAGCGCGCCCGCATCAATCTCGGCATCCGTCGCAGGCTTGCGCCGCTGATGGAGCGCGACCGCGCCCGCATCGAGCTGATGAATGCACTGCTTCTGACCATGCCCGGCACGCCGGTGCTGTACTACGGCGACGAGATCGGCATGGGCGACAACATCTTCCTGGGCGACCGCGACGGGGTGCGTACGCCGATGCAATGGTCGCCCGATCGCAATGGCGGCTTCTCGCGCGCCGATCCGGCCTCGCTGACGCTGCCCGCCATCCAGGACCCGCTCTACGGCTACGAGGCGGTCAATGTCGAGGCGCAGGAGCGCGACCGCCATTCGCTGCTCAACTGGGTCAAGCGCATGCTTGCCGTGCGCCGCGGCCATCAGGCCTTCGGCCGCGGCACGCAGACTTTCCTGCGTCCGCCCAACCGCAAGATCCTTGCTTACCTGCGCGAATATGAGGGCGAATCCATTCTTTGTGTCGCCAATCTCGGTCGTACTGCACAGGCGGTCGAACTCGACCTGCATGAATTCGAGGGCCGTACGCCAGTGGAACTCACCGGCGGCGCCGCCTTCCCGAAGGTCGGCCAGCTGCCGTATCTGCTGACACTGCAGCCCTACGGCTTTCTCTGGTTTCAGCTTGCCCAGGGCGTTGACGCGCCGGAATGGGCCACGTCCGCTCCCGGTGTCGAGATCGAGCACCACACCTTCGTTCTCCGCCCGGATCTCGACGGCATCGTCGATGCGGCCAACCGCTTCGTGCTGGAGCGCGATGTCTTGCCCGACTACATCGCCCATCGCCGCTGGTTCGGGGGCAAGGACGAAGCGATTGCTGCAGTCAGGCTTCTGCGCCTGACGCCGATGCCAGGGGTTCATGACCTTCTGCTGGGCGAATTCAGGGTTGCCACCGCGGTAGGCGAGGCAACCTACACCCTCCCCCTCGGGATCGCCTGGGCCGACGGGCAGAACGGGCCCTATGCATCAAATCTGGCGATCGCCCGCGTACGCCGCGGCCGGGATGTCGGCCTGCTCACCGACGGCTTCGCGCTGGCGCCCTTCGCTCGCTCGGTTGTCACCGCTATGCGTGACGGCACAGTCATTTCCAGCGGCCAGGGCGAGATCCGCTTCTCTTCCGCGCCAGGGTTCAATCTCGATCCCGACGGCGAGGTGGAATGGATGGCAGCCGAACAGTCCAACTCCACAATGGTGCTTGGCCGCAAGGCTGTGCTCAAGCTGTTGCGCAAGGTCGCGCCGGGCGCCCATCCGGATGTGGAGATGGTTCGCTATCTCACCGACAACGACTACGAGAACGTGCCGCCGATGCTGGGAACGGCCATGCGGCACGAGAACGGCGAGGCTACGCTGCTGATGCTGGCCCAGGCGTTTGTCTACAATCAGGGCGACGGCTGGCAGTGGACGCTGGATTTCCTTGGCAGGCTTGCCACCGAAACCGAGGCGAGCTTCTCCAACTACGAGAATTTCGCTGCCAATCTTGGCCGGCGGTTGGCCGCTATGCACGCAACACTCGCGACCCCCACCTCCGATCCGGACTTCGTGCCCGAGCCGGTCACGCTGGAACAGGCCGACAAGCTCGGAGGCCGTATCAAGGGCCAGGTCGACAAGGCCATGGGCCAGTTGCGCGGCGCGACGCTCGACGAGGCCCGGTCCCGGGATGCGGCCTTCCTGTTCGACAATCGAGATGCGCTGATCGAGCGCATCGGCGCCGTCGTGCGCCGGGCAGAGGGTCGCCACCGCACCCGCATTCATGGCGACCTGCATCTGGGCCAGGTTCTGGTCACCGGCGATGACGTGATGTTCATCGACTTCGAGGGAGAACCCACGCGCCCGATTGCCGAGCGGCGCGGCAAGGACCTCGCCCTGCGCGACGTCGCCGGCATGATGCGCTCTTTCGACTATGCCGCAGCCGTGGCCGAACGCAACCGCCCGGCCGGCGCCGAGCCCTGGAGCGAGGAACTGGCCGAGACCTTCCGCGCCAGCGCCAAGCAGGCGTTCCTGGCGGGCTATCACGGGATCGAACGCCAGGCCGAGACCGAGGATACCACACCCGATGACGCACCCGCGCCGGTGATCGAAGTTGATCCGTTGCTCGATGTGCTGATCATCGAGAAGGCGGCTTACGAAGTCATCTACGAGGCGGCCAATCGTCCGGAATGGATCGGCGTGCCCGTGGCCGGACTGGCCCGCGCCGTGCGCCGCCTGCTCTCGGGAGATGCGCAATGATTGCCAATGACGACATTCTCGGCGCGGCGGTTGCGGCACTTCTCGAAGGACGCCTGGACGACCCCTTCGCGCTGCTCGGCCCGCACATCTCACAGAACGGTCGCGTGGTGCGCACCTTCCAGCCAGGCGCCGAGCGCGTCGCGCTGGCCGCGCGGGACAACGGCGGGGCCCTGGGAGAGCTCGACCAGGCGGCGCCCGGCTTCTTCACCGGCTTCATTTCGGACGAGCGGCCCTATTTGCTGCGCATCGCCTGGCCCGGTGGCGCGGTTCAGGAGATCGAAGATCCCTACAGCTTCGGCTTCGTGCTGGGCGATCTCGACCTGCATCTGTTTTCCGAAGGTCGTCACCTCGACCTCGCCAAGGTCTTTGGCGCACAGCCATCGACCATGGACGACGTGGACGGTGTGGCTTTTTCCGTCTGGGCGCCCAATGCGCGTCGGGTCTCGGTCGTGGGCGACTTCAACACCTGGGACGGCCGCCGCCATCCGATGCGGCTGCGCCACCAGGCCGGTGTCTGGGAACTGTTCGTGCCGCGGCTGGGACCGGGTGCGCGCTACAAGTTCGAGATCGTCGGCCGCGACGGCAGCATGCTGCAGAAGGCCGATCCGATGGCGCGGCAGACCGAAGCGCCACCGGCAACGGCCTCCGTCGTGGCAGGGCGCCCGAACTTCAAGTGGCATGATGCCGACTGGATGGAGGAGCGCGCGCGCCGCCACGCCGACGATGCGCCGATCTCGGTCTACGAGGTCCATGCCGGATCCTGGATGAAGCCCGAGGGGGAAGGCGATCGTGCGCTCGACTGGCGCGGCCTGACCGAACGGCTGATCCCCTATGTCGCCGAGATGGGCTTCACCCATGTCGAACTCTTGCCGATCATGGAGCATCCCTTTGGCGGCTCCTGGGGCTACCAGCCGCTGTCGCAATTCGCCCCTTCGGCGCGCTTCGGCCGGCCCGAGGATTTTGCCCGCTTCGTCGATTCCTGCCACCGCGAGGGCATCGGCGTCATCCTCGACTGGGTGCCGGCGCATTTCCCCACCGACGCCCATGGCCTCGCGCATTTCGACGGCAGCCATCTCTATGAACATGCCGACCCAAGAGAGGGATTTCACCAGGACTGGAACACGCTGATCTACAATCTCGGCCGTCGCGAGGTCTCGGGCTTCCTGCTCGCCTCGGCGATCTGGTGGCTGGAGGTGTTTCATGTCGACGGTCTGCGGGTCGACGCCGTGGCCTCCATGCTCTACCGCGACTACAGCCGCAGCCATGGCGAATGGGTGCCCAATATCCATGGCGGCCGCGAGAACCTCGAATCGGTCGCCTTCCTCAAACGGATGAACCAGATCGTGGCGGAGCGCTGCCCCGGCGCGATCACCGTCGCCGAGGAATCCACCGCCTGGCCCGGCGTATCGGCGCCGGTGTCCGAAGGCGGACTGGGCTTCGATTACAAATGGAACATGGGGTGGATGCATGACACGCTCCACTATATCGAGCGCGATCCGCTTTACCGCCGCTGGCATCAGGGGGAACTCACCTTCCCGATGGTCTATGCCTATTCGGAGAAATATGTCCTGCCCATCAGCCATGACGAGGTGGTGCATGGCAAGGGCTCGCTGCTTGCCAAGATGCCGGGTGACCGCTGGCGCAAGTTCGCCAATCTGCGGCTTTACCTGTCCCTGATGTGGACGCACCCGGGCCGCAAGCTCTTGTTCATGGGCTGCGAGCTCGGCATGGAAACTGAATGGAACCACGACCAGCCGTTGCCCTGGGACCTGCTCGACAATCCCGAGCACGCCGCCATCCAGCTTCTGGTGCGCGATCTCAACCGCCTCTACGTCTCCGAACCCGCGCTGCACCAGCGCGACAGCAACCCGACCGGCTTCCAGTGGCTGGTGGCCGATGATTCCGACAACAGCGTCTTCGCCTTCGCCCGCCATGGCGACGGCGAGCCGATCGCGGTGGTGCTCAACATGACTCCGCAGCCACACGACGCCTACCGGATTGGTCTGCCCGCTCCGGGCGACTGGAGCGAAGTGCTCAATTCCGACGCCGAGAGATATGGCGGCTCCAACACCGGCAACGGCGGCGGTGTCTATGCGGGCGACCACCCCATGCACGGCCAGCCCTGCTCCGCCGACATCACCCTCCCACCCCTCGGCGCCATCCTGCTGCGCCATCAAGGATCACGCACTTGAACCTGACTGTTGATCGGCTTGAATCCGGCTATCCCTATCCCCTTGGCGCCACGTTTGATGGTCTGGGCGTCAATTTCGCGGTCTTTTCGGCCAATGCCGACCGGATCGATCTGTGCCTGTTCGAAGCGTCCGGCAAGCGGCAGATCCTCTGCCTCGAGCTGCCGGAATGCACCGACGAGGTCTGGCACGGCTACCTTCCCGAAGCCGGCCCCGGCCTGCTCTACGGCTTCCGCGCCCATGGCCGCTACGAGCCGGAGAACGGCCACCGCTTCAATCCCAACAAGCTGCTACTCGACCCCTACGCCAAGCGGCTTGCGGGCGAAGTGCGCTGGACCGATGCACTGCATTCCTATTCGGTGCGCTCCAGGCGGCAGGACCTGAGCTTCGACCGGCGCGACAGCGCGCCGGCCATGCCCAAGGCGGTGGTCACCCAGAGTGCTTTCGACTGGTCACAGGATGTCCGCCCCGAGACTCCATGGTCGGAAACGGTGATCTACGAGGCCCATGCCAAGGGCCTGACCAGGCTGCTCGAAGACGTCCCGAAGCAGCAGCGCGGCACATTTGCGGCGTTGTCCCACCCCAAGGTGATCGCCCATCTCAAGCGCGTCGGCGCCACCGCGCTCGAATTGCTGCCGATCCACAGCATCGTTCAGGATCGCCGCCTGCAGGAGGCGGGACTGACCAATTACTGGGGCTACAACACCCTGTCCTTCTTCGCGCCGGAAAGTCGCTACATGGCGAGCGACAATTCCGATGAGTTGCGCATCGCCATCCGCAGGCTTCACGCCGCCGGCATCGAAGTCATTCTAGACGTGGTCTACAACCACACCGCTGAAGGCAGCGAACTCGGCCCTACCTTCAATCTGCGCGGCTTGGACAATGCGAGTTACTACCGTTTGGTTGAGGGAAATGCGCGCTATTGCATCAATGACACCGGCACCGGCAACACGCTTGATCTGAGCCATCCGCGCGTGCTGCAGATGGTCATCGACTCGCTCAGGCACTGGGCCGAGAGCTACCGCGTCGACGGTTTCCGCTTCGATCTCGGCGTCACGCTGGGCCGCGACGGCAACAATGGCTTCGACCCGCGCTCGGGATTCTTCGACGTGCTGCGCCAGGATCCGGTGCTCAACCAGCTCAAGCTGATTTCCGAGCCGTGGGACATCGGCCCCGGCGGCTATCAGCTGGGCCACCACCCGCCGGGTTTTGCCGAATGGAACGACAAGTTCCGCGACGCCACCCGCCAGTTCTGGCGCGGCGACAGCGGTTTGAGGCCCGAGTTCGCCAACCGCATCGCCGGCTCCGCCGACCTGTTCGACCGGCGCGCGCGGCGCCCCTGGGCGAGCGTCAACTTCCTCGCCGCCCATGACGGCCAGACATTGCGCGATCTGGTGAGCTTCGAGGGCAAGCACAACGAGGCCAATGGCGAAGACAATCGCGACGGCCATTCGGAAAACTATTCCTGCAACTGGGGCGCGGAGGGGCCGTCGGACGATCCGGCTGTGGAGGATGTCCGCGACCGGGTGACCCGGTCGATGCTGACCACGCTGATGACCTCGCTCGGCACGCCGATGCTGCTCGGCGGCGATGAATTCGGCCGGACCCAGCAGGGCAACAACAATGCCTATTGCCAGGACAACGAGATCAGCTGGTTCGACTGGACGCTGCTCGAAAGCGCGCACGGTCAAGGGCTCATTGATTTCGTCGGAAAGCTGACGGCGGCGCGTCGGAACTATCCGCTGATCCGCGCCGACCGCTTCCTGCACGGCGAGGTCGAGGTTGCGCCCGGCATTCTCGACATCGACTGGTTCGACGAGCGCGGCGAGCACCTGTCCGAAGAAGACTGGAACAATGGCGAAGGGAGGGCGCTGGTCATGCGCCGCTGCCGCCGCAAGTCAGACGGGTCGCTCGAAACCGTGACATTGCTGATGAACGGCTCGGGCGACACGCTGACCTTCAGGCTGCCGCCGCCGGACCTGCATCGGACCCTGATCATCGACAGCGCCGATCCGGAAGCAGCCGAAGCCGAGGTCGGCGCCAAGATCGAGGTCCGCGACCGGGCCGTGCTGGTTGTCGTCGGCACTGACAGGGCGGAATAGATGAACTGGGGGCCGCACATCACCGCGGACGGCAGCACACGGTTCCGGCTCTGGGCGCCCGACCGGGACGCCGTAGATCTGGAACTGGCAGACGGCACGGTGCTGCCGATGGACCGGGACAAAGGGGGATGGTTCGAGGTTGCGGCCGATGCGCCGCCCGGAGCCCGCTACCGTTTCCGCATCAGTGATGATCTCGCAGTTCCCGATCCCGCCTCGCGCCTCCAGTCCGGGGGCGTACACGCCTGGAGCGTGGTCACCGATCCAGGCGCCTATCGCTGGACCTCTCCCGACTGGCGCGGCCGGCCCTGGGAAGAGGCGGTGATCCTGGAGTTGCATGCGGGTGTGCTCGGCGGCTTCGCCGGTGTCACAGGGCAGCTCGAGTACTGGCGCGATCTTGGCGTCACCACTCTCCAGCTGATGCCGGTCTCAGCCTTCAGCGGCGCGCGCAACTGGGGCTATGACGGCGTGCTGCCCTATGCGGTGGCCGAAAGCTACGGCACGCCCGACGAGCTCAAGGCGCTCATCGACCGCGCCCATGGGCTGGGCATGATGGTCATGCTCGACGTGGTCTACAATCACTTCGGCCCTGACGGAAATTATCTCGGCGCCTATGCCGCAGACTTCTTCGATGCCGACACCCACACCCCCTGGGGCGGAGCAGTGGCAGTGGCGCGCGAACCGGTGCGGCGTTATTTCATCGACAACGCACTGATGTGGCTGGGCGAATACCGCTTCGACGGCCTCAGGTTCGACGCGGTCCACGCCATCGGCGACGCCGGGTTCCTCGACGAAATGGCGGCCGAGATCCGCGCGGCGCTGCCCGGCAGGCAGATCCATCTGGTACTCGAAAACGAGCACAATGATTCAGACCGGCTCAAGCCCGGATTCTATGACGCGCAGTGGAACGATGATTTTCACAATGTGCTGCATGTGCTGCTGACCGGCGAGACCGAGGGCTATTACGCGGCCTTCGCCGATGATCCGACCACCAGGCTGGCGCGGTGCCTCGAACAGGGCTTCATCTATCAGGGCGAGGATGCGGGAAATGGCCCGCGCGGCAAGCCGAGCGGCCATCTCGAAGCCACGTCCTTCGTGGCCTTCCTGCAGAACCACGACCAGATCGGCAACCGGGCCATGGGCGACCGGTTGATCGATCTGACTGATCCGGCCCGGCTCTGCGCCGCAGTGGCGCTCATGCTCCTGTGCCCGCAGATCCCGATGCTGTTCATGGGGGAAGAAACTGGAAGCCGATCGCCCTTTCTCTTCTTCACCGATTTCCACGACGAACTCGCCGACGCGGTGCGCGACGGCCGGCGCCAGGAGTTCTCCCGCTTCTCCGCCTTCTCGGACCCCGAGGTCCGGGAGCGCATCCCAGATCCCAACGATCCTGCCACCTTCGCTGCGTCAGTGCCGCAAGATGGGCCGGAGGCCGCGCACTGGCTGAACTTCTACCGCGAGTTGATTGCCCTGCGCCACCGCCACATCGTGCCCCGCCTCAAGGGCGCACGCGGGACGGGCGCCAGGGCGCTGGGCGACAAGGCGGTCACTGCCAACTGGCGCATGGGCGACGGCTCGACGCTCTCGGTCGCCCTCAATCTTGGCGAGGCCGCAGTCGTCTTTCCCGAACCTGAGGGCGAGATCCTCTTCGCCCTCAGCGAGGCCGGAACACCCGCGAGCTTTATCGCCTGGAGCAACCGATGACGCCGCTGCATCACCTCGCCCGCACAGCAGGTCTGCAGATCGACTGGGAGGACGCCACCGGCGTGGCCCGGCGCGTGAGCGACGAGGCGCTGCGCAAAGTGCTCACGGCGCTTGGCCTGCCGTCGGGCTCCGGCGCGGAGATCGCCCGCAGCCGAGAGCGACTCAGCGAGGCCGAAAGCGATACCGTTTTCGTCTCGGCCGATCTTGGTGATCGGGTCATTCTGCCGCCCGGCTTCGGCGTCGCCGGCGAAGGCATGCTGACGCTCGAAACGGGCGAGACCGTGCCGGTGCTGCTGCACAAGGATGGGCGCGAGGACCGGCGCGGCCTTTCGATCCTGCCGATCGATGTTCCCGGCTATCATCAACTGCAGCAGGGCGGGCGCGAGATCCGCATCGCGGTGGCGCCGAAGCGCTGCTTTTCCGTGGCCGACGCCGCCCCCGGCCGCAAGCTGTGGGGGCCGGCGGTGCAGGTGCCGTCGCTGCGCGACGGGCGCGGCCTCGGCTTCGGCGATTTCGGGACTTTGGCCGACAGCGCCGCAAGCTTCGCCGCCCGCGGCGCCGATGCGCTCGCCATCAGCCCCACCCACGCGCTGTTTCCCTCCGATCCCGGCCGTTTCAGCCCCTATGCACCGTCGAGCCGCTCCTTCCTCAACATCCTCTTCGGCGATCCGGCGCTGATCGGCGCCCCGGTCGCGGCGTCTCCCGCGGTGGGCGCGTTGATTGACTGGACCACAGCGGTCCCGGAGCGGCTGGCGGTCCTGCGCGCGGCCTTCGCCCAGTGCGGCGACGAAGTGCGCGACGCCGTGGCCGCCTACCGTGCCGAAGCCGGCACGGCGCTGGAGCAGCATGCGGTGTTCGACGCGCTGCACGCCCATTTCTTCGCCCAGGGCGCGACCGGCTGGCAGGACTGGCCGGCTGAGTTCCACGACGCCTCCGGGACGGCGGTGTCGGACTTTGCCGCAAGCCATGCGAGCGAAGTGGATTTTTTCGTCTTCGGTCAGTGGCTCGCCAAGTCGAGCCTCGACGCCGCGCAGAAGGCCACCACCAACGCCGGCATGGCCGTCGGCCTGGTTTCGGATCTCGCCGTCGGCATGGATCCCGGCGGCAGTCATGCCTGGAGCCGCCCCGACGAATTGCTCACCGGCGTTTCGATCGGCGCGCCGCCCGACGTCCTCGGCCCCGACGGCCAGAACTGGGGCATCACCGGCTTCTCGCCGGCGGCGCTGAGGCGCACCGGCTTCGATCCCTTCATCGCCACATTGCGCGCCGGGCTCGACCATGCCGGCGGCATCCGCATCGACCACGCGCTGGGCCTCAGCCGGCTCTGGGTGGTCCCGCAGGGCGAGACGGCCGACGAGGGCGCCTACCTGACCTTTCCGCTCGAGGACATGCTGCGCATCCTGGCGATCGAATCCCACCGTGCCCGCGCCATCGTCATAGGCGAGGATCTCGGCACAGTGCCCGCAGGCCTGCGCGAGCGGATGGAGGCGCGCGCGGTGCTGGGCATGCGCGTGCTCTGGTTCGAGCGCGACGAGGAGGGCGCCTTCACGCCGCCCGCTGAGTGGGACGCGCAATCAGCCGCGATGACCGGTACCCATGACCTGCCCACAGTGGCGGGCTGGTGGCGCGGACGCGACATCGACTGGACCTGGCGGTTGGGTCGCAGTTCCCGCGCTCTGGACGAGGCGGCCGATCGCGCCGTCCGCGACCGTGATCGCGCACTGATCTGGAAGGATTTTTCCGCCGCGGGCATCGTCTCCGGACCCGTGCCGGAGCCCGAGGAGACCGATGCCTTCGTGGATGCCGCGCTCGCCCATGTCGGGTCGACCGCCTGCGAGCTGGCGATCATTCCGCTGGAGGATGTGCTGGGCCTGGTAGAGCAGCCGAACCTCCCGGGCACCATTGACGAACATCCCAACTGGCGCCGCCGCATGCCCGGTCCGACCGAAGCGCTGCTCGGGCAGGAGACGGTGAAGCTGAGAATTGACCGGCTCAACCACGCCCGGCTCGACACCTCGCCGCGCGAGCGACCGCTCGACCGGGTCCGTGCCGAGCGTAGCCAGCTCCGGAAGTCAGCCTCCGACAAGACGACGAGACCCCAATGATCCCGCGCGCCAGCTACCGCTTCCAGTTCCACAGGGACTTCACCTTTGCCGACGCCGAGGCGCTGGTTCCTTATCTCGACCGGCTCGGCATCAGCCATGTCTACGCCTCGCCGGTCACCACCTCGCGCAGCGGTTCGACCCACGGCTACGACGTTGTCGATCCGACCCGGATCAATCCCGAACTCGGTGGCGAAGAGGACCTGCGCAGCCTGGTCTCGGCGCTCCGCTCCCGCGGAATGGGCCTGATCATCGACATCGTGCCCAATCACATGGGCGTCGCCGGCGGCGAGAACGCCTGGTGGAACGATGTGCTGAGGAATGGTCAGGCGAGCCGCTACGCCAATTTCTTCGACATCGACTGGAGCCGCAAGTTGCTGCTGCCGTTGCTCGGCGCGCCGCTGCCCCAGGCCTTGGCCGCCGGCGACATCAGCGTCGACGCCGACGGTGATGAACCGGCTCTCGTGCTCTATGGCGACCAGCGCCTCCCGATCCGACCCGAGGATCACGCGGCAGCCCGCACGGCCGGCGCCGCCGACCTGACGGAGCTGCTTGCACGTCAGCATTACCAGCTCGCCTGGTGGCAGACCGCTGACGACGACCTCAACTGGCGCCGCTTCTTCACCATTACCGAGCTTGCAGGGCTCAGAATCGAGGACAAGGAGGTCTTCGAGGCCACCCACGCGCTCTATTTCCGGCTTTATGCGGAGGGTCTGATCGACGGCCTGCGCATCGACCATGTCGACGGGCTGACCGACCCGGCGGGCTATTGCCGCACGCTCAGGGCGCGGCTCGACGCCATCGAACGTCCCGCCGACGCGCCGCAGGGCCCGGCCTATGTCGTCATCGAGAAGATCCTCGGCCCGGGCGAGGAGCTTGCGACCGACTGGGGCGTCGACGGCACTTCCGGCTATGATTTCATGGAGCAGGTCTCGGCCCTCCTGCACGAACCGGACGGCGAAAAACCGCTGGTCCTCTTGTGGAAGGAATTCAGCGGCAGGCAGCTTGATTTTCACGCAGAGGAGCTCGCGGCCCGCCAGGACATGCTCGATTGGTCCTTCGACGGCCAGCTCGAGGCCTGCGTTGCGGCCTTCGCCGCGCTTGCCGCCTCCAGCGACGAGCCCGCCGGCCTCACCCGCGCCATGCTGCGCAGGGCACTCCGCCGCATGCTCTGGGTGTTTCCGGTCTACCGCACCTATGGCGACGGCAACGGCGCGCCGGCCGGGGATGCCGGGGTGCGCGAGACGGTGCGCAGGCGCGCCGCCCGTTTCACGCCACCTGGCGAAGGCATGGTGGTGGATCTGGTGCTGTCCTGGCTGGCGGGCAACGGGCCGGGCGATCGGCATCTGGCGGCCACGGCCGTGCAGCGCTTCCAGCAATTGACGGCGCCGATCGCGGCGAAATCCGTCGAGGACACCGCCTACTATCGCTATGGGCCGCTGCTCTCCCGCGCCGATGTCGGTTTCGACGCGGCGCGGTTCTCAATGCCTGTAGCGGAGTTCCATCAGGCGATGGTGGCCCGCGCCCGTGATTTCCCGCACGCCATGCTCGCCACCGCCACCCATGATCACAAGCGCGGCGAGGATGTCCGCGCCCGGCTGGCGGTGCTGAGCGAGATCCCCGACGCTTGGCGCGACCGGGTCAGCCGCTGGGACACGCTTGCCGCCGACCTGGCGCTCCAAGTCGATCCGGCAGACCGTTACATGCTGTTCCAGACACTGTTCGGCGCCTGGCCTCCGGGTTTGAATGCAATCGACCGGTCAGGGCTTACCGCCTTTGCCGACCGCATCATCGCCTGGCAGCAGAAGGCGCTGCGCGAGGCCAAGCTGCGCTCCTCCTGGGAAGCGCCGGACGAGGCTTACGAGGCAGCCTGCGAAAAGCTGGTGCTGCATCTGCTCGACCCCAGCGGGGCTGCCGGGTTCCTGGCCGACCTCAAGGCCTTCATCGCCCAGACCGCCTTCGCGACGCGCGCCAACATGCTGGTGCAAGCGGCGCTGCGCTGCACCGTGCCGGGCATGCCGGACCTCTACCAAGGCTGCGAGCTGGCCGATTTCAGCCTCGTCGACCCGGACAACCGGCAGCCGGTGGACTTCGGCCTGCGCCAGGCGGCACGCGAAGATCCGGAAAGAGCCGCGCCGGGTCTTCAAGGCGGAGGCAAGCTCGCGCTGATCGTCAACCTGCTGGAGCGGCGCAGGGCCAATCCGGTGCTGTTTGCCGAAGGCGGCTACGAGCCGGTGGCGGTGCATGGCGCCCGCGCCGGCAATGTCCTCGCGTTTCGCCGTACCCACGGAGCCGGCAGCCTGCTCTGTGTGCTGATGCTGCATTGCACCAGACCTTTGATTGGAGGCGACCGGCTGGTCCCGCCGTTTGAATGGTGGGACGGCACCCACCTTGAAGACGGCCAACCGGTCGCCCGGCTGTTGTCACAAAACCCGGTCCATGTTGATTGACATCCATGACCTGAACGAGAGCTGCCTTGGCGGAAGCAAAGCGGAAAAACGCCGCCTATGCAGCGCTTTCGTCCATAGTTCGTACTGGATCGGCGAGGGGTCACAGGTCAAGTGGTCTGCGACAGCCCCAAAGTGCCCCTGAACGTGAAAAGCCCTGATACGCATGGATCAGGGCTTTTGGTACTTCCGTCGTATTATCAGTAAGATATTCGGTCGCGGGGCCTGATCGCACAGAGACCTGTACAAATATTCAGTCACGGACTGACACTCTACCCGTAAAATCGGACAACGTACTCGCCTCCGGAAGCTGTTTCACCCTTGCCTCAGGGTCATGTACAATGAAGATGTCATGGCAGGTTCTCCTTTCACGGGGCCACGAGGGTCTCCCGGAGCGTCCGCGCTGACCCCATGACCAGGCTCGCGTCTACTCCTGCTGAAATAAAGTGATTGTCCGTGTCGCGGTACTGCAGTGCGCCTTCTGCCCCGGTTGCAAAATTGCCCGGGACTTTCCTGCAGCAGAAATGGGTGATGCCGCCGAGCGGATCGCCACTTGCACCTCAGGGTGGGTCGGGTTGCCGGTATTTCCATCGAGGCCGCGAGGTCGGTGGAGCCTATGAAAACGCCATCGGCGTGTTTGACACGCGCAATCTCTTCGAGCCGCGCCATCGCCTGCGCGGTTTCGATTGCACGAGCACGCAGATCTCGGCATTCGTTCTCGCGAGACTATGCGGCACCGTGCCGTCGCGGCCGCCCCGCGTGGATCCGGACACACGCGGATACCCTCCGGCGGATACCGCGTTGCGCGCACAGCAGCCTCCGCTTGCTCAGGCGTCTCACGCCAGGGGCGAGCAGGGTGTGTACGCCGATGTCGAGGAGCTTCTTGATCAGCGCCTTGTCGTTCCGGGCGGGCCGAGCCTGCTGTACTACCTGGTACCTGGATGAAATTAAGCACCCATGCACCCCGCGATCAGATCAGCTGGTTGGGTCCTGAACCTCACTTTGCCGGCGTTCCGGTCTCCGGAGCTCTCCCGCGAGCGTGTCGCTTCCGGTCAGATCAGGTTTCGCGCAGCAAGATTGCGCATCAGGGAGGCGATGCCGAAGGTCCATTCGGGGCATTCCGTCGAAAGCCGCACGGTGTTGGTGAGACTGCCCAGAGCAGGTGACGCGATGGTGACGACATCACCGATTTTGTGCGTGAACCCCTCGCCCGGCGTGTCCCGGTCCTGGGTCGGGGCAAACAGTGTCCCTAGGAACAGCACCAGCCCGTCGGGATACTGATGATGGCGACCCAGGGTCTGGGCGACGAGATCGGCAGGATCACGGCTGATCTCCTTCATCGAGGAATGGCCCTCAAGCAGATAACCGTCCTCGCCGGTGACGGTCAGGTCGAGTTCGGCCTGGCGCACATCGTCAAGCGTGAACCCGTCATCGAACAGGCGGATCATCGGACCGATGGCGCAACTCGCATTGTTGTCCTTTGCCTTGCCCAGAAGCAGCGCCGAGCGACCTTCAACATCGCGCAGATTGACATCATTGCCGAGCGCTGCACCGACGATCCTGCCGTAAGACGACACCGCAAGCACGATTTCTGGCTCCGGATTGTTCCATTTGGAGATCGGGTGCAGACCGACTTCTGCCCCTGGGCCCACCGACGACAGCACCTGTGCCTTGGTGAACACTTCCGCATCCGGGCCGATGCCGACCTCCAGATACTGGCTCCACAATCCCTCGGCAACCAGCGCTGCCTTGACCTGCGCTGCCTCGTCAGAGCCCGCCTTGATGTTGCGCAGCGAACCACCGATTGCCTCCCCGACCCGCGCCCGGATCTCGAGCGCCTTGCCGGGGTCACCGGCAGCCTGTTCCTCGATGACCCGCTCGACCATGGATGAGGCAAACGTGACCCCGCAGGCCTTGACCGCCTGCAGGTCGCAGGGCGCCAGGAAGTGCGGGTTGGCCCTGTCACCGGCACTTCCGGCAATGGCATCGAGCCTGCCAACCGGCATCCCGCCTGCGGTGCGCACATAGCCGGCCGGATCGTCCATCTCGCAAATGTCGCGCACCGTCGGCGCCTGTCTGGAGGTGATGTCGACGACAGCGCCATCACGGATGGTCACGACCGACGGGCCGCCGGCTTGCGGGGACCATATGCGCCCGAGGAAAACACCATCGGCGGGCAGATTGAATTCGGTCATTCGGAAAAATTCCACATTGCTTCTGGCATTGGACACACTCCGGACGAGCCCTGGAGCCCCCGCCGGTTCATCTGGGCGCCCACGGTAGCGAAAATCACCAGAACAGCAAGACCGCTGTCGGACCGCTGCCCTGCTCACCAGACAAGCGCATGGCTGTGAACCCGGCCACACCACCTGCCGGGACGCGCGGGGCATGGCAGACGCGAAGCCGCCGCACATGGGTCAGAGGCCTATCCGGCTTGCCGGATCACCATGCGCGCGCAAGCTCACCGGTCGATGAAGTGAACATCGCGTCGCCTGCGGCAGGAAGGTCGATCCGTGCCAGAAGCCCGTGAGGCACTCTGGTCAGAAGTTCGATCGTGCCGCCATGCGCCCGCACGATGTCGTCAACGATCGAGAGGCCAAGCCCGAACCCGGTGCGGGCGGCCGGTGTGCGTGCCGTATCGGCTTTGAAAAAGGGCTCCAGCGCAAGGGTCCGCAAGCCGCCGAGAAGGCCCGGCCCCTCATCAATGACGCTTATGCGCACGGTTCCGTTCTCGAGGACCGACAATTCCACAATGGCATGGCCGGCAAACTTGGTGCTGTTGTCGACGAGATTGGCGACGGCGCGCGCCAGCGATCGCGGCTTGCAGCGATAGGTGAATCGTTCCGCTCCGACATAGGTCACATTGAAGCCGATATCGGAAAAGTCGGAACACACGGTCGACAGCAGGCTGGGAAGATCTGCATTCACGGGCTTCTCGGACGCCATCTCCTTGCTGAGATAGGTCAGCGTATCGTTGATCATGTCGCTCAAGGCGGAGATATCCTTGAGCATCGCCGCCTTGAGCTCCGGCTGCGTCGAGCGCTCCACGCGCAGGCGCAGGCGGGTCAGCGGTGTGCGAAGATCATGGCTGATCGCACGCAACATGCGCGTGCGATCATCGATCATGTGGCGAACCCGGCTGCGCATGTCGTTGAGGGATTTCGCCAATGTCCGGATTTCGGCTGCGCCACTCTCGTTGAAAGGTCGGTCCGGCTCTTCGTCGACCTTCAATGTTTCCGCGGCCTTTGCGAATTCAAGAAGTGGAGCCGAAATCACCCGCGCCGCGTAGAGCGACAAGAGCGCCACCGGCAGGACGAGACCCAGCAGCTCCAGCACGATGATCACTTCCTGGTCGCTGATCCATGCATCGGGAGGGGGCGGTGCGGGCCGAAAAGCCAAAGCCCGGTTCTCACCAGTCCCGACGACCAGCACATCGCGAAGGCCTCCGGTTGCGGTTTGCGAACGAAAGGACGTCGTGAAGCTGACCGGCAGGTTCTCCTTGACCTTGTAACGGACGTCCTCGAAGGAAATGTCCGTTTCGCTTTGCAAAAGCTCCGCAACTTCAACTTCCTCGACCTGCAACCCCGTCCTGGCTGACGCATCGAGGATCGCCGCCTCTTGCCCGGGGGAAATGGAAGCGCCAACCAGGTCGATGACCGACTCGATCTTCGAGGCCGTCGTCCGGGCGTAGGAGATGCTCTCTAGGTCTTCCCGCAGCAACAGATCGGAAATCGCACTGAGAATGACGAGGCAGATGATCGGGCCTATGGCCAGGGCCGCGACCTGGTGGCGGATCGATCCGCTCCTGAAGCCCTTGCTCATCAGCAGGCCTCGACCTTGGGGGCGAACATGTAGCCGCCCAACCGGACCGTCTTGATGAAGGACGGCTCGCGGGCATTCTGCTCGATCTTCTGCCTGACGCGGCTGATGTGGACATCGACGCTGCGCTCGACCGGGCCGGCGAGGCCGGCGTGGGTCATCCGTAGAAGCTGCTCACGCGTCATGACCCGGCCTGGATTCTGGCAGAATGCGAGAAGAATATCGAACTCGGCCGTGGTCATCGAAACGTGCACGCCTTGCGGATTGACGAGTTGCCGCAGAATCGGATCGATCTGCCATCCCGCGAACTGCATCGGGGTCTGCTGCGAGGGCTGATCGGCGCCATAGGACGCGCGCCGCAACAGGCCCTTGATCCGCGCCATGAGCTCACGCGGATGAAAAGGCTTGGTGACGTAGTCGTCCGCGCCAAGCTCGATTCCGACAATGCGGTTGATGTCATCGCCGAGCGCCGTGAGCATGACGATCGGGATGGTCGACGATGCCCGCAGCCGGCGGCAGATGCTGAAGCCGTCTTCGCCAGGCAGCATGGCGTCAAGCACGACCAGGTCGAAAGATTGCTTTCTCATGGCTGTGTCCATGGTGGCGGCCGAGCCGACCGCAACAGCCTCCAGGCCATTCTCCCGCAACATCTCGATGACCAGGGCGGCAATTTCCTCGTCGTCCTCGACGAGGAGAATACGGTACACCGCTTCAGGCGCGAAGCGATGGTGAACTGTCATGTGTTTTCTCTGCAAAGCCTGATCGGCGATGGCTGCGATCGCATGCTTCAGTGTCGCAGAAATATGCCCGAAGTTACAGGATCAAGATGTTTGGTTATGTTAAGGGGATGAAACCGTAAAAGGTGCCGGACAGGCGCCGGATTTCTGGCAAGCCGTTCTTGATCAAATTGTCAGGCACCGTTCCGGCAAGACCCAAAGTGCAGATGGATTGGCAAGCACATATCCCATCCGCACGCATGGCGTGATGCAGCATTGCATGCGGAATATTACATAACATCAGTGCAAGACTAATATAGCCTGAAAAGCGGCGTGATTATCTCGTGTCCATGCATGTACTGCAGGACGGTGTAGAGAGGGATCGGGAGTAGAAACAGGAGCGCGTGCCAAAAGGTCTTGTGCAGGGCCTGAGGCGTGTACACCACCTGATCAGTGGCCGGCGGTTCGACCGAAATCGCCGACAATGACGGGAAAAACCTCGGTACGAGCATCATATAGGTGCGATACTCCCCCGCAAAGAAATGCTCCAGCGTACTTTCTTCCCGCCTTATCACATAGCTGAACGCGAGATAGCTGAAGCAGAAGAACACCGCACCCAGTGTCAGGGATCCGACTGCCAGGCCGACTCCCGCCAACCCCACCGACGAAAAGAAGTAAAGCGGATTCCGGGTGCGGGCATAAGGGCCTGATGTGATCAGCTGCCGGTTTTTCTGTCCGCCTATGTGAAGCGCCGCCCAGCAGCGACCCGCAATGCAGGTCAGGACTGCGAGCGCGCCGAACTGGCGGATGACTTCATTGCGAAAATCACCATCGACCCAAATCGGCTCTGTGAAGAACAACAAGAAAATAGGAAGGGGCGAAGACATCCAGAAGAAGAGAATGCGATTGCGTTGACGAAAAGCTTGGACATTTTGTTTCATTTGCAGCGAGCACCCTCAACACCGATCAGCGCGGTCCAGACAATTTTTGCGCGGGCGCCGGCGCAGCAAACGGCAGGCTTTCCCACCATCTGCTTGCGGCAGCGCTGTTCAGTGATGTGTGGCGGGATTTTTTATTGCTGTGGGTTTTGTATTATTAAGAGATGTTAAGCGAGGCCGCTTCGTTCCCGAACCCGATGTGGCGCGTCTGCAGTGCGAAGTCGACGAGCGCTCGCTCGTTGTCCTGCCGTACGGTTGGTTATCCCCAATCGATCAGGGTCGACAATAGCAGCGAATTCATCTCCCGCGACCTCGATCTGTGGCCTATCTGAAGGGCGTCGTCTTTCTGGACTTTTCCCGGCCTGGCAAGCCGACGGACAACAGCTTCATCGAATCCTTCAATGGCAAGTTCTGGACCAAGTGCCTGAACACCCACCGGTTCATGAGCCTTGACGACGCCCGGACAACCTGGAGGATTGGCGTAGAGATTATAACGAGTTCCGGACATAGAGCACGAACGAACGGCTCATCGGCACCGCCGCCAGCATGAGCCTTAACCGGCAACAGCCTAGCTGCGTGCGAACATTCTACGATATTCGGTCGGCTGGGAACCGACTCGACCGGCCCGTCTATAGCTACGGCCGCAGGACATCCGACAGCGAGAGCGGTGCATGCTTCCGGTTGCTCAAGTCGAGCCCGGAGTGAAGATCGACAATGTGACTGCGCATGATTTCCTCCGCCGCTGCGGGGTCTCGGGTTTCAAAAGCCTTCATCAATGCATGGTGGGAATGGCTTTCACAGGTTGTGTCGGCCCTGCGCCAGTACAGTGCGATAATCAGCGAAGACCGTGAAATCAGCGCTTGGATAAAGCCGGTAAAGACGTCATGTCCGGCGATGTCGGCAATCTTGAGATGGAATCCGCCCGAGAGAGACAACGCCTGGCCCTTGTCGCCCGCATGCATCGCTGCGTGCTCTTCCTCGATGTGGGCGCGCAAGGCCGCGAGCGATTGATCGGTGATGCGCCTGGCTGCCATGGCTCCAACCCGGGGTTCGATCAGCCCGCGCGCCTCAAAAACCTCGTGCGCTTCCTTGGGCGTCGGACTGGCGATGAACGCACCGCGGTTTTTCTCGATGGTGACAAGCTGCGAGTGGGCCAGCGCCTGCAACGCAGAGCGTACGATGGTGCGGCTGACGCCGAAGATATCGCCGACTTCATCTTCTGAAAGTTTCGTTCCCGGTGCGATCTTGTGTTCAAGTATCGCGCGCTGAAGACCTGCAACGACCAGATCCGATCGGCTTGGCAACCCTGTTGTTGCTTGCGGCGCGTCTTGGGAAGGACGAATCACTGTGTTCACTGTTGCATGCCTGGAAAACATAAATTCCGCTTAGATTGATTTAGGGTCTGCACGGTTCTTTTGCAATGGAATATTGTATACAATATTTGTGCATATCGTATAAAATATTGGCTGTGATTTAGGCATGGCTCAGGATGGAATTCGCGAGAGAATATTTTATATATATAAATCAACAAGTTAGTGAAACTACAATTGTGGCACGGCTCTTGCTCATCTGGTGTGAGAGACAAGGAGCCGGAGCATGACGGACAAATCCGCGGCAGAACTGATTGCAGTCACAAAGTCCTATGGGCAATCGATTGCCGTTGACGGCGTGTCGCTGAGGCTTCCGGGCAATTCGTACACCTGTCTTCTCGGGCCATCAGGGTGCGGAAAATCGTCCACGCTGCGCATGGTCGCCGGGCACGAGACCGTGACCCGTGGCGACATCCTGCTCGGCGCCAAGAACATCACCGATTTGCCCCCCGCCGAGCGCGGTACCGCGATGATGTTTCAGAACTATGCGCTGTTCCCGCATCTCAGTGTCGCCGACAATGTTGCCTTCAGCCTGAAAATGAAGGGCGTTGGGAAGCAGGCACGCCTGTCCGAGGCGATGAAACTGCTCGAGCTCGTGGACATGGCGAATTTTTCCTCCAGACTTCCGGCGCAACTGTCCGGTGGTCAACAGCAGCGCGTGGCACTTGCCCGCGCGCTGATCACCAATCCCTCGATTCTTCTGCTTGATGAGCCCCTGTCCGCGCTTGATCCATTCTTGCGTCTGCGCATGCGCTCCGAGCTCAAGCGGCTGCAACGCGAACTGGGCATTTCCTTCATTCACGTCACCCATTCACAGGACGAAGCACTGTCCCTCGCTGACCAGGTCATCGTCATGAACAAGGGTCGCATCGAGCAGACCGGAAGCGCCCAGGATGTCTTCAACCTGCCGAAGACGCAGTTCGTCGCCAAATTCATGGGCGGACACAATGTCATGAACGATGGTGACGCAACCGTCGCCATTCGCGCCGACAAGATCAGGATCGCCAGATCAATGCCGGAAGGCAGTGCCGGAGTTCAGGCAGTCGTGCGTGAAATCGAATATCTTGGCACCAGCTTCTCCGTCGCACTGCACCCGGCCGCTGAAGCGACAAACCCGAACCCGATAAGCGTCACGGTTCCTGACGCGCGGTTTTCTCAAGAACCCTTGGAGATTGGCCAGACGGTCTTTCTCGACTGGAAGCCGGACGATGCGCACCGTCTGGCAAGCTGACCCAAACCTGTAATCACGACCATCCACCCCGCACCAAGGAGAATCCACATGACTAAGACACTGAAAACCAGCAACGTCAGCCGGCGCTCGCTGCTCAAGGGTACCGCTGCTGTCGCGGGCGCTGCCATCGGCTCGGGTGTTGTCACCGGGTTTCCAACCATCTGGGCCCAGAACATCAAGGACGTTACCCTGCGCCAGTTCGGCACTGGCGTTTCCAACCTCAACGACGTTGCCATCAAGGTGAAGGAAGATCTGGGCTTCACGCTTGAGATGACAGCTCTCGATTCCGACAGCGTGACCCAGCGTGCAGCCACTCAGCCAAAGGGCTTCGACATTGCCGATATCGAGTACTGGATCTGCAAGAAGGTCTGGCCCACCGGCAATCTTCAGGCAATGGACACATCCAAGATCAAGAATTTCGACAAGATCGCGCCAATATTCACCACCGGGAAGCTGACACCTGAGAGCACCGTTGCTCAGGGCACTGCACCGAGCACGGTCGGCTTTGTTGACGGCAAGGACGGCACGACGTTCGCCAAGGAGGTCACCGGCTGGATGACGCTGATTCCGACCATATACAACGCTGATACACTGGGCATCCGTCCAGACCTCATCGGCCGTCCAATCGATACCTGGGCTGAACTCCTGAACCCTGAATTCAAGGGCAAGGCCTCGATCCTCGACATCTCGTCGATCGGCATCATGGATATGGCCATGGTTTGCGAAGCCATGGGCGAGATCAAGTATGCCGACAAGGGCAACATGACCAGGGAAGAGATCGACAAGACCATCGCCATCTTCACCGAGGCCAAGAAGGCCGGCCAGTTCCGCGCCTTCTGGAAGAGCTTCGACGAGAGCGTCAACCTGATGGCTTCCGGTGAGGTCGTCATCCAGTCGATGTGGTCGCCCGCAATCACGGCGGTGAAGGCCAAGGGCATCGAGTGTGTCTATCAGCCGCTGAAGGAAGGGTATCGCTCCTGGGGCGGCGGTATCGGCCTGTCGGCCAATCTCTCCGGTCTCGAACTCGAAGCGGCCTATGAGTACATCAACTGGTATCTCTCGGGCTGGGTCGGCGGTTACCTCATGCGCCAGGGCTACTACTCGGCCGTGCCGGAAACATCGAAACTGTTCATGTCCGAGAACGAGTGGGGCTACTGGTACGAAGGCAAGCCCGCGACCGGCGACATCACCAGCCCGACCGGCGACAAGCTGGCCTCTGCCGGCGACGTGCGCGACGGCGGTTCCTACGAGGCCCGCATGGGCGCCGTTGCCTGCTGGAACGCCGTCATGGACGAAAACCAGTACATGGTCGGCAAGTGGAACGAGTTCATCGCCGCCTGACGCCAGCCGGTACGGCAACTCCCCGCGCCCAGACCGGCGCGGGGTTTCATCCCCCGAATGTCAGGTGATCAATGTCTTCCAAGCGATCCATTTCCAATGATCTGAGCGGCTGGCTGATGGCATCGCCGCTGGCCCTCGTGCTCGCGCTTTTCCTGGTGCTGCCGATCGCCATGATTGTCGTGGTCAGCTTCTGGGGCGCCACGGAGTTCTCGATCTATCCGGCCTTCAAACTCGACAATTACGAGTTCCTGTTCGGCTCGTCGGTGACCTACTCGGTCTTTCTCAAGACCTTCATGTTCACTCTCATCTCCTGGGCATTGTGTCTGGCAATGGGTTTCACGGTTGCCTATTTTCTCGCCTTCCATATCCGCACCCAGACCTGGCAGATCGTGCTGTTCCTGGTCTGCACGGTGCCGTTTCTGACTTCCAACATCATACGCATGATCTCCTGGGTGCCCTTTCTCGGCCGCAACGGCATCGCCAACCAGACGCTGATTTCGATGGGCGTGATCGACGCACCTCTGGAATGGCTGCTGTTTTCCGATTTCGCGGTGGTGCTTGCCTTTGTGCATCTCTACACGCTGTTCATGGTGGTGCCGATCTTCAACACCATGATGCGGATCGACAAGTCCCTGCTGGAAGCTGCCCGCGATGCCGGCGCCACCGGGTTTCAGACGCTGACCAACGTGATCCTGCCGCTGACCAAGCCGGGCATCATGATCGGCTCGATCTTCGTCGTCACACTGGTGATGGGGGATTTCATAACTGTCCGCTTCATGAGCGGCTCGCAATCGGCCAATGTCGGCCGGTTGATTTCAAATGATGTGGCTCTGCTCAGATACCCGTCTGCGGCCGCGACTTCCGTCGTGCTGCTCATCACCGTGCTGATCGTGATCGGCATCATGCTGCGCTTCGTCAACATCCGGAAGGAGCTTTGAGATGTCGGAACAGCGCGGACGCTCCTTCTATGTGCTGGCGGCTTTCTTCGCCCTCTTCATCCTGTTTCTCTACGGTCCGACGATCACCATCGCCATTCTTTCCTTCCAGGGGCCCAGGGGCGGACTGACCTTCCCGATGAACGGTGTCTCGCTGCACTGGTTTTACGATCTGTTCGAGCAGCAGGCCGTGGGCGACATCTGGGGCTCGTTCCGCCGGTCGCTGGGGCTTGGCCTGATGGTCATGGTCACCACGGTTGTCGTCTCCGTGATGGGCGGTCTCGCCTTCCGCAAGCGATTCCTCGGCTCAGGCGTGCTGTTTTATCTGGTCATTACCAGCCTGATCATTCCTTCAATCCTGATTTCACTCGGTGTCGGCCTGATCTTCAATCAGCTTGATCTCGATGTGCACTGGACGACCTCGGGGTTTGGCTCGCAACTGACCTGGACTTTGCCGTTCGGCCTTTTGATCATGTTCGCGGTGTTCAACCGCTTCGACAAGACCTACGAGGAAGCCGCGCGCGACCTTGGCGCAACCTCCTGGCAGACAATTCGTCATGTGGTCCTGCCGATCATCGCGCCGAGCCTGATCGGCGTCGCCCTGTTCGGCTTCACCCTGTCCTATGACGAGTTCGCCCGGACATTGCTGACGGCGGGATCCTACAACACCCTGCCGCTGGAAATCTTCGGCATGACCACCAACGTCACCTCACCGGTGCTTTATGCGCTTGGCACGCTGACCACGGCTTTCTCGCTTGTTATCATTGCCGTTTTCATACTGAGCGCCTGGTTGCTCACCCGGAGACGCGCCAGTAGCGGAGATGATTCCGGAAATGGTCTTGTGTAACCAGCCATGCGAATCCTGATCATAAATCCCAACACCACGGTCTCCATGACCGAGGCCATAGGAAAAGCCGCGTCAAAGGCAGCGTCAGCCGGAACGACCATCCTCGCAGTCAATTCGGACCGGGGGCCGGCTTCAATTCAGGGGGCCGAAGACGGCGAAGCGGCGCTGCCCGGCCTCTACGCCGTCTTCGACAGGCACATGAGCACCGGGCATTCTTTTGATGCGGTCATCATCGCTTGCTTTGATGACACCGGACTGGGCGAATTGCGCGCCCGCTGCGACGTGCCTGTGACCGGGATTGGGGAGGCGGCCTACCTGCTGGCGGCCGAAAAGGCCACGCCATTTTCTGTGGTCACAACTCTTGCAGTTTCCATTCCGGTGCTGGAGCACAATATCAGATCCTACGGCCTGTCCGCCCAGTGCGGGCGTGTTCGCGCCAGCGAGATTCCGGTTCTCGATCTTGAACAACACCCCGAACAGGCACTGGCGCGCATTGGTTCGGAAATCACGGAAGCGATCGAGACGGATCACTGCCGCTCCATCGTGCTGGGATGCGCAGGCATGGCCGATATGGCGTTGATCCTTGAAAACACCTATTCTATCCCGGTTGTGGAAGGGGTCAGCGCGGCGGTTGCCTGGTGCGAACGTGAGGCCGCCGCCAGGCTGGCAAGGACGGATACGGCCTGATCATGGAGCTTGAACCGCGGGACGGGTTTGCAGTGCGCAGCGCGACAGCGGAAGAATTTGCGGTGGCCATGGGGTGGGCACGCGATGAGGGCTGGAACCCCGGCATTGCCGATCTCGAAGCTTTCATCGCTGCCGATCCCTCCGGCTTTCTGATGGGCTTTGCCGACGGCAAGCCGGTCTCCTCCATCTCGGTGGTGCGCTATGGCGAGGACCATGGCTTTCTTGGCTTCTACATCGTCCACCCGGAAGCTAGGGGCAAAGGCTTCGGCATGGCCACCTGGAACGCAGGTATGGCCTATCTCGACAAGCGCACGGTCGGGCTCGACGGCGTTGTGGCGCAGCAAGATAACTACACAAGAAGCGGCTTCCGGCTTGTCGGCCGCAACATCCGCTTCTCCGGCGTCCCAAGACTGACAGAGGCACACAGGTCAGCTGTGATCATCTCTGCAAGGTGCGGGTGGAGCATACCGGCCAGATCGAAACACTCGATCAAGAGTGTTTTGGGGCGCCAAGACCGGACTTTCTGAAGTCCTGGGTGTTTGCTCCGCCTCACGCCGCGCGCACGACGCTGGCAGCTTTCTACAAGGGAGATCTCGCCGGCTTTGCCACGATCCGCAGATGCATGGCGGGCTACAAGATCGGCCCGCTGTTTGCGTACACGCGAACAGCCGCCGAGGCCTTGTTCAGGGCCGGTTGCGCCGAAGCCGAGCCCGGTGAAGGAATTACACTTGATGTGCCGGAAACAAATCGCCAGGCGATGATGATGGCCCAGAGCGCTGGCCTGGAGCCGGTGTTCGAAACCGCCCGCATGTACCGCGGATCAGCCCCTGACCTTCCGTGGCCAAGGATATTTGGTGTGACCAGCTTCGAGCTAGGCTGAATCTGGCGCTCTCCAAGAATGTGTGCTGAACTGATGGTGTGGACGGCAGCTCTTGGAACCTCTTGTTCACCGGAATCGTCAATCATAGGGCGGTCTCACCGTAGGCAGGAGCAGATACGACCTACTCCGGGTCATATCCGGCCACCTAGAAATAGCGTCCGCATTCTGCGGGCGTAAACTCTGCGAGGGGGTCGGCCACGATGGACCAGAGATCGGCAACGGTTCTGGCCGGCGCAGGTCACAGCCCCCAAAGAGCCCCTGAACGTCAAAAGGCCCTGTCCGTTAGGATCAGGGCTTTTGGATTGTGTGTGTATTATCAAGGTGATATTTGGTTGCGGGGGCCTGATTGCACGGAGACTTGTAGGAAGATTAGGCTTTTCCGATGATCGTCGACAGACGCCAACCCACACGTCGGCAGACCGACTGATTGCGTCCAACAGCGTCGGGAAATCGCAGTTATCGAGCGCGTGGTCGAGGGAGCGCGGTTCGATGCCTTCGGCCTATCCCTGGAGGAAGGCAAGGCGATACAACTCCGCGTCCAAAAGGAGCTTACGCAGTTTCAGGTGAATCAAGCCAGCCAGCATGATCGGAAATGTCACGACTGCGACCGTTATCAAGGGGTTCATGATTATCGGTCCCGTACCATCTATTCGCTCTTCGGCATTTGTCGCCTGCGGGTGCCTCGGTTCCGCAGTTGTGTCTGCAGACAGACAACAAGATACGGCTCCAGCATCGAGACCTTGTTGAAGGGCAGAGCAACACCGGAACTGGAGCAAATCCAGGCTGAACTCGGCTCCCGGCTGTCATTTCGAGAAGCTGCCCGGGTGCTCAATCTCTTTGTGCCTTCCGCGCGGCCACATGTCACTCGGGGGTTCCGGCTGGTGATCTCGGTATCGCTGACGCCGCCGCTGGCTCGTTTGCATCGACCTGATCCAGCGCAGACGGGCCCGATGCTCAGTTTTTCCAGACGAAATGCCGGGACAGCACAAAATTGAAAACCGTACCGACAAATACGCCGGCAAGTGCCGAAATCTGCCAGGAATTGTCATGATCGTTGAGATAGCCTGCGACTCCGACATTCGCTGCGGCGCCGACGCTGCATACCAGAATGAACCCGGCCAGTCCGCGAAACCAGGCAAGGCCCCGGAGACGGAACCGGCGAAAGGTGATGCGGTTGTTGAGGAAGAAATTAAACACCATGGCCGACAGTGTCGCCCCGATGATCGCGGTACGGAAAGGCAGCCCCGCCAGCACCAGAAACCCGTAAGCGGTCAGCATGTGGACGGCGACGCCAAGCGCGCCGGTCAAGATAAAGAACAAAAAACGCTCCGGGATCAGGCCCTGGCTCACGCGGTTGATCAACTGGTCGGCAAATTCAAGCATGATTCGCAAATCTAGTTTTGATTCACCGCCATGCCGGGGTTCAAAGGTGATCTGCACTTCCTCGAGACGGAGGGGCCGGTTGCGGTGGTAGAACAGATAATCAAGGAGGATTTTGAAGCCAGAATTACTCGCCAGCCGCGCCACATTGCGAAATCCTGAACGCTTGATGATGAAAAATCCTGTCAGCGGATCCGACAGGTCATGTCCGAGCAGGAAGTTGGCAAGCCGGATTCCGGTTTTGCTCAGCCGGTCTCGAAGACCGCCGTGACTGCCCTGGCTGCGGACATCCTTGAAGCGCGAGCCAATGACGATGTCGGAATCTGTGGCAAGGGCGGTGTCGAGCATGGCGAAAAGATCCTGCGCCCGGTGCTGCCCGTCACAATCCATGACAGCGACAAGATCGGTGTCCGCCGCCATGATGCCTTCGGCGATGGCCGAGCTCAGCCCCACCCGGCCAATGCGCTCCAGGCAAATAATGTCAAAGGGCGTGGTCTCCCTGAATGACTTGATGAAACCGGCGGTGCCGTCGGAACTGTTGTCATCGACAAAGATCAACCGCTTCACGCGGCCTTTGACATCGTGGCTGGCGATGTCACCAATCACATGGCCGATATTGTCGATTTCATTGTATGTGGGAAGCACCACGCAGAGCGTCTGTTGCTGGAACTTGTCAGGCTGATCTTCTGTCCGCATGTGAAACACTGCTTTCCCGGAATGGGTATTTCCTATCCATTTCGCGGGGGCTGCACAACCTGTTTGCAGAATCGCTCGGGGCGAATAGGGTGCCGACACTTGCAGGCACGCAGGCGTGATGGCGGACCGTTTCAATCCCCCGCCAGAATCCTCTTGTGAGCTGACTTTTCGAAACAGATGGGACCCATCTGTCTGGGCAAATCGCCCCACTAGAAACAACGGGAATACCGGGGCACGTTAACGATGGTGTCTAATTCAAACCTCATTGCCGGTGTGGCCGGGCGGCAATCGGCTGTGCTGTTTCCATTGCTTGTCTACCTGGTCAGCCGAATGGCGATGCTGGTGATCGGTCTGGTCGCTCGGGATCAAATGCTTGACCCCATCGAGTATGTCTGGATCTATCATGACCGGGTCTGGCTCGACATTTGGGGCGTTTGGGATACCGGTTGGTTTCTCAGTATCATGAGCCACGGCTATGATAATGCGGTGTCCATAAATCCGGACACGGCCGCGCAGGCCAACTGGGCGTTTTTCCCGCTCTATCCGATGGTCGCGACCGTTGTTTCCGATCTCACCGGCCTTTCAGACTTTGTCTCGCTTCTGGTGGTCTCCAATCTGTGTTTCATTTCAGCCCTGATCTGGATGCGGATCGAGACGGCTGAACTTTATGGACCCAAAGCAGCCAACTGGTCTGTGGTGGTGCTTTGCACCGTTCCCGGAAGCCACGTGTTTTCCTCTGCCTATTCTGAATCGACCTTTTTGCTCTTCGTCGTCGGCACACTGGCGCTGGCGCGCAACGGCCATTGGCTGGCAGCGGGGTGTCTGGCGGCACTTGCCGTGCTCACGCGTAATTTCGGCGTTCTGCTTTTGGTGCCGATGGCAGTGTATTTCGTCGAGCGCGAATTGAAACCGGAGACGCTCAAGGCGGGTTGGAGGGCCGGCCTATTGACGGTTCTGGGAAGTCGGCGGTTTCCAGCTTTCGCCGCGGCTGTTCTTCTGCCCTGTCTCGCGCTTGGCGGATTCATGGCGTTTCTGCATGAACGGACCGGAGATTTTCTGGCCTTTGTCACGATTCAGACAGCCTGGGGCCGCACGGCCGACTGGCCGTTTATGGCATTGCTCCAGCCTTTGCGTGAGCTCGGGCGGTTTCCGCTGGTTCTGTGGCCCAGCGCCATTGCCGGCTGGGTGGCCACGGGCCTCTGCATTGTCCTGCTCTGGAAAAGGCAATGGGCACATGCTGCTTTCTCCCTGGTCGGCCTGACCATCCTACTCACTGCCGGACTTTTATCCTTGTTTAGGCTGGTTCTTCCGATCGCACCGTTCTTCATGATGGCGGGCAGCTTGATGGCCTGTTGGCCGCGGATTGGATTTGCGCTACTGCCTGCCATTGTGCTGACCGAAGCCTATCTGATGTGGGGCTGGGCATTGGGCTGGCCAGTGTATTGACCGCTCCTTTCCGCCGCCGCGCGCCGGATTTTGAAGAGACGACGCCCGAAAATCGTGTGGAAACGACACATGACACTCCTTGAGGCGTCAATGAAACGACAAGGCGTCCCAGAAGTCCCTAGATTTCCAGGGGCCGGATATCGCAATGTCGAAATCCAATCTTCCCGCCACGCACTTTAGAACCGGTGACCTTCAGTTTCAATGCGTCTTCCAGCCAGTCAAGCTGGCGATGATTTTGTTGTGTTCCTTCTATGATAGACGGGGAAAGCCCGTACGACCCCGAAGGCAGGTAGGGGAACTGAAAACTGAATTTGGCTGTGACCTTCTCGCCAGGTTTCAAGAGCACCGGTTCGTTCATGTATCTCTGAAAGGTATTGTCGCCAAAGAGGTTTTGACCCCTTTCATTTCGGAAAATGAAACCGAAAATAGGTCGTGCCACTTCACAATCCGCCTGCGCTTGAATGAGCAAGACGACGTGTTGTCCTCCACAAAACTCTTGGGCCGGTAAATGCCCATCAACTGAAAAGTGGCAGGACGTGATCACGCAGCCGCCGTACCCATGACGTAGTGCGTTTGGATTGAATTTGCTCACCTGAACGTGATTGTTCCTGCCCCAGAAGGGATCAAATTCGGACTCCGGACGGATGGCTCGTTCTTTGTCACCGGGCACATCGACAGATATCGTTGCTGCATTCCGCAGATCGGTCGGGTCTTTGCTCTTCAAGGATCCGGTATACAAGTCCATGATTGAACTCACGGGTCCCTCGGCAGTCTTCCGCCCGCCTTCGAGCAAAACCGCCCGGGCGCATACCGAACGAACCAGATTGGTATCATGAGAGACAAAGAGCACGGTCCCGGTTTTCGAGAAAATCTCCAGGAACCGGCGGCATTTCTTCTGAAACAGCGCGTCGCCAACGCTGAGCACTTCATCTACCACCAAAATATCAGCGTCGACATTGGCGCACACCGCAAAAGCCAACCGGACATACATTCCGCTGGAATATTCCCGAACAGGTCGGTCGAAATAGTCTCCGATATCTGCAAACGTCTCAATCCGTTGCATGCGGGCCTGGACCATTGAACCTTCAAGCCCATAGGCAATGCCGCTGAGAAGCACATTTTCCCGTCCAGTGAAATCGGCATTGAACCCGGCGCCAAGTTCAAGCATGGCAACGATTCTTCCACGCACCGAAAGCGAACCTGTGGTCGGGTGGACAGTCCCGCATATCAGTTGCAGAAGCGTTGATTTTCCTGATCCGTTGAGACCGACGATACCAATCGACTCGCCCCGCGATACCGTTAGGTCGAAATCGCGCAATGCCCACAGTTCGCCAACTCCGTGTCTCTGGGAAACTGTGTTCCACAGTCTCTGCGCAGGGCCCGAACTGATGTCGTAGGCCTTGCCAAGTCCGGAGATTTCAATGACGCTATCCTGAGCCATCTAAATCGCATCCGCTGGCATTATGGTCACGTCGTCCATGGCGATATTGGCAAGCCCGTCTGAAATGTGCCTGGAGGCAATTGAGAACAATGCCGCGGCCGGAAGAAAGTCAATCCAGTCAGTTGAATCACCTTGTCGCCCAATGGCGACGTCGAACGCATAGTCTCCAGTCGGGAAGTGGGGCAAACGAAACTCAAACTCGGCGCCAAGAACACAGAATCGTTCACTTCTTGGCTTGCTGGCAGTTAGGTCCAAGGTGTCGCGGGCACAGATCGTTTGTCCGAACGAATCTTTGACCAGAATGGCGATATAAACATCAGACAGAGCGATTTCCTGCGTCCGAACAGTCAGCACCAGACGTTCGCCGCCCTCGAAAACGAAATCCTCATCACTCTCCCTGGATCTCAGAACCACAGACTCGATGAGGTTCGGCCCGGAAAATCCGGCCGGTGGCGTTCGAGGGTAAGAATCCGGCTCATGCAATGCCCCCGCAATGCCGGAACTGTTTGCCGATTGGGTTGCATCCGACTCGCCGCAGCACGCATCTTCAGAGGCGTCGCCGCTCTCTCTGAAAGAGTCCCCTTCCCCGTCAAGCTTTGACATGGTGCGTTGATACGCACGAAACACTGACTTCGTCGAACCATCCCGCACCTTCCTGCCGCCCTCGATAAAGATGGCCCGATTGCACAGAGAGAGCACCGTTGCTTCACTGTGCGACACAAAAAAGACAATGCCATCCCGGGAAAAATCCAGTAGACGCTGGGTCGCACGCTGGCGAAAGCGGAAATCGCCGACACCAAGAAGTTCATCGACGATCACGATATCAGCATCGACATGCAAACATACCGAAAACGCCAATTTGGCCAGCATGCCGCTCGAATACTCGCGCGTAGGCCTGTCCATGAAGTCGCCGAGTCCGGCAAACTCGCTGATTGCCTGACGGCGCTGGTCAAACTGTTGGCTGCTCAATCCGTAAAGTGATGCACTAAGCTCTATGTTTTCCCATCCGGTAAAGTCCGGGCTGAATCCGGCCCCAAGCTCGAGAAGCGCCGCAACACGGCCATTGATCGTTACGGTACCAGAATCAGGCGTCAGGATGCCTGCAATGATTTGCAACAGCGTTGATTTTCCCGCTCCATTGCGCCCCACGATTCCGATAAGGTCACCGGCTTCGGCATCCAGATCAAAGCCCTTGACAGCCCAGTGATGTCTTCGCGCTTCACGGCCGGTCATGAATCCGGCCAAGGCGCTGAGATTTGTATCAAAGAGTTTGTACCGCTTATGCAGCCCCCGGGCCCGGACCCATACTTCAGAGGACATCAGCAAAACCCCGCCGAGCCCTGGCGAAGAACCAATATCCGAAGAAAAATACAATCAGTGCTCCACACCAGTAATAAACGTATGCAGAGAGTGTCATGCCTCGGTCAAAGAAAAGAATTCCACGTGTGGATTCGATCACAAACGTCAGGGGGTTGATGTTGTAGAGCCAGCGCACGCTCTGCGGAACTTGCTTCACCGAATAAAATATGGGGCTCATGAACATCAAAGCGGGCGCAAACGCTATCATGGCATGTCCAGCATCCCTCACATATGTTCCGAATGCTGAGATAAACCAAGCCAATCCAGTCGCAAGAATAGCAAATGGCAACACAATGAAAGGCAATAACAGCGCCGCCATCGGAATCTGACCGGTGACCAATGCGAGGAAAACGACGATCAAAACGTAACTGACCAGAAGTTTGGCCGCTGCCGACCCTACAAGGACCAAGTCCAACAGCTCAATAGGGAACACAATCTTTGTGACATAAGTTTTGTTCACGCGGATGTAATCAGGCGCGCGCAGCATTACCTCCATGAAAAAGCCGAATATCACCAGCCCCGTAAGGTAGATCAGCGGAACCTCCAAGGGTTCGGGGTTTCCGACTGTCCAGGCGGAATCCAGTATGGCGCCAAATACGAAAGTGTATATCGCAACCATTGCCAGGGGACTGATGACAATCCAGGCAAGTCCCAAAATACTTCCGCGGACGGTGGCCTGGAGGTCACGGACCAGCAGACGGATGAAGAGGTCCCAATTGGAGAAAATCGTCGTCAGCGGATAAAGAATTCGCGTGATCACGAGAGCGCGTCTGTTATCTGGGACGGCAATTGGGTTCGGAGGGGTTTCATTTTGCAGTTTCATGACTGAATTGACATCACATTCTCAAGGCTGCAACAACAACATACTGCGTCATGACGCTTTTTCGGATCAAAGCAACCCCAGTTCGCTCAGCCGAGCGCAGTACCGCTCGCCGGCAGCCCGAGCACTGTGTTGAGTCAGGATTTGATCGCGAGCGGCACAACCCAGTTGCTTCGCAAACTCATCGTCTTGGGTCAGTTTCCGCATGTAGTCAGCCGCGTGATCCACATCCGGATCGGCCCATTGCTGACCTTCGCCGAAATGATATTCGTGAGGCTCAACATCAACCAGTCTATAATCGACCAAGCAGGAATTTTGCGGTTTTGTGAAATCCAGGTTTCCGGAAAATCCGGTTACGATGGTCGGTTTACCAAGCAACATCGCTTCAGCGGGACCTCGGCCAAATCCCTCAGATCTATGAAGTGACACATATGCGTCGCAACTGGATACGAGCCCCATAAGAATGGGCCGGGACAGCGTTCCGGTAATGAAGCGAATCCGTTCATCACCAGCGGCAAGCTTTTTGAGTTTGTGCCAGTTGGGCACAAGGGGGTCCAGATTCATCACTTTCACCACGAGGCCGGCCCGTTCGTTTCCCCGAGGAAATGCGCGCCTGAATGCCTCGATGGTCGCAAACGGATTTTTCCGATACACCGAAGATGTGACGTCGAAAGAGAAGAAAAATAAAAACGTATCCTCTGGCAGACCAAAGTCAGCCCGCATCACCGGCGCCACGTCGTCAATCGTGACGGCCAGCGGCATGAGGCGAACCGGCTTGTCCGTGAACGGGCGCAAAGCATTGTAGGTGAAAGAGGTCGAAACCCAGAATTCATCGAGAAGGTCCAAATAGCTCAGCCACGCCTTTGGCCATCGCGGCAGTTCCCAGGGCGCATAACCAATATTGTAGCGGCGATTATAGTTCGCGATCCCGATGTCGAGGATCGCGCTATGCATTTCGTTCACTGCCATTGGGAACAGGTTTGTCAGGTACGCACAGTCCTCTCTAATCCACTGCTTGGCGGATTTGTCCTGTGTTCTGGTAAAGAGCCCTCTTTCAAAATTCACCACGCCCACGGGCGCGTTTTGGGTCGACAGGGCACGTGCAACTGTGCGGGTATCCTCGCCCAGCCCCAATTCTCCGTAGGCATACCCGATTACATTCACGCCTTTGTCCGGAAGCCCGGGATCAGATGGCCGGCACTCGCTTATCTCCAAGCCTTCGACTGCAGCCAGATTGAGCAGCGGATGAATCCGGCCCGGGGCCGCGGCCGGTGCGGGAATCAGCTCTTCAGTACGTAGCCAGCGCGCGAGGTCGGGGAGCCGTTTTGTCAGAGAAACCACAAAATCACGCGAGTAAAGCCCGATCGTCAGACCAAGTTTTTCCGACTTCCGAACGATCGGACTGTTCCACCGCCACAAAGACCCCACCAATCTGATAAAAAGCAAAGGCTTGAAGTGCACGATGAGATTTCGGGCCACCTCGCCATAGCTGCGCGGATGCTCCTTTGGCGCCGAACTGCAATCGGCCAACCAATGGACAAGGTCGAGCTCGATGGCACCATGGGTCATATACCAAACCCTGAACTTTCGCCGCCCCTTGGGGGTATTCAGATCGTACTGCCTCTTGAGATCAGGTCGCTGCGCCCAAATGAGATACATCATCTGTGTGATCGGGGGTTCACCAGCGTTCAGACTTATCTCTGAAATGGGCCGGTGGAGCGAGCAGTGATCTTTCATGGCCGCCCCTGCCAATTTTACTTCGACGTCCATTTCAAGATTGACCGAATGCCCAAGATGTCCGGGCGAACATTGATAACTCGGGCATAAGGTTATTCCTCTCAGTGAGCGGGGAATTGGCCCCTCGTCGTTCGACTGGGCCGGGCCTGTCCAACTGTCCATGTTTAGGGAAGGTCATGGTGTCCTTATTGGCGCCGGGGACAAACATTGAAAACATATGTGAGTTTGAATCTCCCGATTCCTGCAACATTATCGAAACATCAAGCGATGCCGTTAAAAGCGGCTTCAGAAATACAATTCCCGGCTTTCGTGTCGTAAGAGCGCATACAACGACACGTGCGGCTTGTTCAACAGAAATCTGGAATGGCTTGGGGCGGTCGACACTTCTATCCGTTGGAGTTCAAAAATATCCAGCAGAATGCCGCCAGCCATAACTCCTATACCCCAACAGTTTTTACCAACTTTCAAAACGTCGCATCGCTGACGCACAAGCTCAATCAACTTTGCAGGAGAAGCATTTGAAGGAGTGATCCATCGCCGGTGACTTCTGTCCCCGCGGCAGTTTACCAAACCTGCCAAAAGTGACGCACTACGATATTGTTGTTGCGATCGCTGCGATTCACACCGCTGCTTAGAGCCTCGGTGCGAGGATCCGGTTTAACGAAATTCTTGAGCCATTCGCCAAGAAATCGAATGACGTGCATGCTGCTAATCAGAGTAAAGGGCTTCCATGAGCCGCAGACAATCCTTGGCACATTGCGTTCCGCCAGCCGGGCGGAGATCACCATGTCATCGACAAACACGGCTTCGAGCGGAAGCTCCGCGTAATCTGCAAGTCTGGCGATGTCAAAAAAACGTGGGCGAACACCGTAACCTTGATAACCCGTGATTATGTCTACGCTTTGGATATCACCCGCATTGTGAATTTCCTGCCTGTGCTGGCTTATGCACCGAAGCAATGATTTTTGCCCTGTGACAAAGTTGGTCAGGGAAAACTTCACCTTGGGCGTACCTTTGTTTTTCAGCACCATTCCGTGACCACAGACCGCACTGTCAGGGTGTGCGTCCATGCGGGCATTGGCGGCTCCCACCAAACCTGGCGGCATGATCATATCGTCGTCAATAACCAGCACCTTCTGGTCGGGATTCTTGATGGCATAACGCTGAAGAGTGCTCACATACTTGGTTGCCGGACCCAAATCATCACAACGGTGAATTTCCACCGGACTGTCGAGGAGCCATTGCGGGACGGTATATTTGGTGCCCAGACGTTTCATCTCGTACGGAATATTAATCTCCAGAGCTTGTGGCGCGGGATTCTGCGCCATGACTGAAGCCAGTACGTTCCGGATGGTCGTACCCTGCAGGCGGTTAGGAGTGGTTGTTAGCGAAACAACCACGGGCACACGCTTCGCTTCCGGATAGTGGGCGGAGGCCGTTTCCCAGGACGGCACTGGATTGCAACTGAGCGAGCGGATCACGGACCCGATCAACACGACAGCGAGAACGGCTATGATGACGATTAGAATAGCCGCCACGATCATAAACTCGTTTCCTTCCAACTGCACCGGATCTCGTCGGGGATGCACCATCTCTGGGATCCTGACAAGGCCATTTTTTTTAGCGTTGTGGGACACACCGCCCGGGTCTCCGTTGGCGGCGAATTTCATTGAACACGCGCCACTTTCCCGACGCGGCTCGGCATCACAATCGGAGCACCCTGGAAGACCTGTCAGATTGCTGCCTCGAAACGATCCATCGGATCATCGAAAGTTCGAGCCCGTTACTGGCCTGCCATGTGGTTTTCCGTACCGGCGCTTGGTCTAAATTTTGGCGATCGGAAAACCATCGCCGAAGACTGCCGGGGGACGGCGAGGTTGGCATCTTGGCTTGGTCAAGGAGTCATGCCTGGTGTCTTGGGACGGCTTGCTGGACATTCCCGCTAGGATCACCTTATCTTTGAAACCGAACCGGATCTGATCCAGCGACGCGGGAGTAGCCCCGAACCAATGCCTGCAATAATTCGACAGCCCATGTTCGAACTGGGCGATCTCAAGGTCGCCATGGTTCATTTCTTCTGCCAGCCGCGCAACCAGACTTTTGAGTTCGCGAGGACCTTCGGACAATGCGAACACGCTTGATCCCGTTTCGAATACCGCTATTTACAAGCCGATGAAATCAGAGCCTAATTGCATTGCAATAGGAGCACTAGCGTGTCGCTCGACTTCAGCTATGATCACGAATACAACGCCCACATAAGGCGTGCGCGCGAAATCAGGACCAAATATCCGGAAGTCCGCACACTTATGGGCACCAATCCAACAACTGCGTCCTGGTCCATAGGGCTGGTCCTCTTGCAGTGGAGCGTGGGCTATGCGCTAAAAGATGTATCCTGGTTTTGGGTCTTTGTGGCCGCCTATTTGTTAGGCGCTTTCGTCAATCACGCCCTTTACGTGATCATGCATGAGTGCACACACAATCTCGTTTTTCAAAATCCAACCCACAACAAAGTCCTGGGCATATTCGGGGACTTTGCTTTGGTGGTTCCCGGCGCCGTGGCCTTCCGGAAGTACCACTTGCTGCATCACCAGTATCTTGGCGAATACGACATGGACCCGGATATTGTCAGCCGCACCGAAGGACGGCTGGTGGGCAACTCGGCGATACGGAAAATCATCTGGGTATTCCTGCTGGGCCTGTCGCAAGCACTGAGACCGCTCAAGATAAAAGGAGTGGAAATTGCCGACCGATGGCTCCTTGCAAACATCCTGGCCGTTGTTGCTATTGATCTCCTGCTCTTCGCTTTCATTGGTCCAAAAGCGTTGGCGTATCTAGGACTTTCAACGCTCTTTGCGCTCGGCCTTCATCCGGTGGGCGGAAGGTGGATTCAAGAACATTATACCGACGGTGATGGGCAAGAAACGCATTCCTATTATGGACCTCTAAACAAGCTCTGCTTTAATATGGGCTATCACAACGAACATCACGACTTTGCAAGCATTCCCTGGAATAACTTGCCAAAACTTAAAAAACTCGCACCAGATTACTATGAAAACCTGAAATTTTACAAATCATGGACAGCAGTTTTGCTGCAGTTCATTTTCAATAAGTCCATGTCAACCTTCAGTCGGATCGTTCACGAGCCTCGAAAGAGGCATGTGGCGGATCAGGACGCCAGTGAATCGGTGGGCAAATCGGTTAATTCATCTGCCGGCAATGATCAGGGATGAAGCGGCGCCACAACCCCCACACCCCCTTGAGGCGACACTGACACTTTGAGCAACCTCGCGATAGAGATTTCCCGGCGCATTGCTCGCAGTCAGCAAACGCCAAATGGCCTTTTGAAGGGCATACTGGGTATATTATTTCGCCTGGAAACCCGTTTTGTCACGATTATATATTTCCAACGGGTCACTATTCTGGCGCTAGTAACGATTTCAATAGTCGTTGCGCTGGACATTTCAGCGAACATTGACGCTGTCATGACCACGGGAAACCAAGTTCCGGGCTCTCTAGGCTTTGCTCGAATCGTCTATTATTCGCTGCTGCGCGTGTGCTTTGTTGCGCCGTCGGTTTTGCTGTTTGCCGGAATTTGGGGTGTTGTCTGGGCGGAATACTCCCTTGCAACATCGCGCGAGCGGATCATGCTTTTCAATTGCGGACGATCCTATATGCCCTCGCTGGTTCCAGCACTGCTGGTGGGAGGCATTGTCGGTCTTTTGCATTTTTCAATATCCGGGTTTGTAAAGCCTGCAACGGTCGAGATGGAAGCGGCCACGACACATCGTTCCTACGGTTTGAAATTCGATGGACCGGCTCAAAGCAACACCGAATGGATTGCAGGCATAGACTTTATAATCAGAGCGCGCGTCGAAATCTCCCAGGGCGTGGGATTGAGCGACGTCTATTTGTTCGCCTACAGCGAGAACGGAGACATCGAGTTCACTATCAGGGCAGTCCGGGCACGACCAGTTCCGAAGTCTGATCGCTGGACGTTCTTTGAAGGTACGGTCGCCTATTTCTCGGCACTCACAGATGGCACCAATAGTGGTCGGCGATCTTTGAATAAAACCGATTTCGAAACACTGGAAACTGAACTGCAGTTAAGCCCGCTTTGGCTTGAGAATTTCGACATATTGCCAACACTGCTGCCCCAGACCCTGCTGAATACACTCATTGGACAGGGAGAACTCGTCCCCAGTCTCTACAAATATGAAATGGCTGCCTATGAACGCTACGCAAGCATACTCTATTGCATAGCGACGGTGCTGCTGAGTGCCCATCTAGCAATGACTCGCTTCAGATCCGACATGATGCCCTATCGGGCCTTGTCGGTGGCATTGGTGGGTTTTGCCGCTTATTTCTTTTTCAGCGTCTCATTGATGTTTGGCCACCACGGCTACATTCCGGTTCTGATTGCTGCATGGAGCATACCATTGATGACGATCACTGTGTTTGCCGCGGTCGTGTACACTTATGTGAAAAAATGATGCCGAGAATCGATCGGCCGTAAGCGCTATTTTCCCCGCACGTTGACGCTCCCGATTTCGACGGATTTGGGGAAGTTGAAGGGCAGCAGGTCGGTGGGCGATGTCACCTTAACTTGAATTCGGATGCACGGGAGACGCGCTGCCTTGGAGATTGATCTCAGGTCATGGCTCCGGCCGCAGTGGAACTGATCCAGTGGGATGCGGCGATCTGGGGGTTCTGCCAACCGGATATATGTGCTCTGCCATCGGGCCGAAAATATCAGCAAGCAATTGTTTCGCCACAAGGTCTGCTGTAATCTGAATATGTAGGCATGAAGACCCCGTATGCTCATCACAACAGAATAGGCGGCAGGTCCTCTCAGCCAGTTTGGGGAGAGCGGTATGTTAGGTGACAAGGCCTGGTCCGAAAAATACCAACAGCGTCAGTTGAACACAAAGTGGGCGCTGGTTCGAGCCGGTTTCGCTCATTATGCCATCAAGATGTATCTGGCCATAGGCAGCATCGGTTTAGTCGCGTTTGTAGCAATCGGCGGAAATCCCGCCGCTCTGCTGCTCGCCGTATTGCTGACCGGGTTGTTTTATCCTCTGGTCGAATACACCTTGCACCGCTTCGTCCTGCACTCAAAACTGCTTTATCGGAATCCCATCACCGCCCCGATCTGGCGCCGGCTCCATTATGATCACCATATGAAGCCGACCAATCTCGCCGTCTTGTTCGCTTCGCCTATGACCTCGGTTCCACTGCTCTTGGTCCTGGCGGCAATTCCCGGCACGATTGTTGATCTGAAGGGTTTGTTCCCGGCGATGATAACGACCAATTTTTTGATGTTCACCTATTATGAATTCATGCATGCAAGCGCACATCTGAAGCTTGGTTTTCACAGCAGGTGGATTGCCAGCCACAAGCAGAGCCATCTGCGTCATCACTTTATTTGCGAAACGCAAAACTATGGAATTGGCACACAGCTAATGGACAAAATCGCTGGTACCGCCGACCCATCTCCTCACCATTCGTCAACAGTTAGAAATCTCGGTTATGACGACCAGGCCGCAGAGACCTATCCATGGGTGCGTGACGGCTATGAGCGTGACTATGGTGCAGTTTGAATTTTCGTAAGCGATGTTCTTCCCCCACGTTGCCGTGTCGGCCCTGATCTGTGATGGGCTTGCCATGGATGAGCGAAGGGAGTTTCTCCATGGAGACTACATTGGAGATACTCACGACTGGGAAGTCCGGTCGTGAGCGGCATCGCCGTTGGCCTGATGAGGTCAAGGCCAAGATCGTTTCGGAAAGCCTGCGCCCGGACGTGACGGTGAACCAGGTGGCGCAGCGCTACGGGCTGAAGCCCAACCATTTGTCTGCTTGGCGCACGATGGCGCAACAGGGCAAGCTGGTTTTGCCTGCGCCCGAAGATGCGATGGAATTTGCAGCGATGGTCGTCGAGACCCCTGCCGCCGAACCGCCGATTAAAGAAGCAAACCGCACCGAGATCATCGTCGGTCCCGTCACGATCCGTCTGGAGGAAGGCGCATCGACCGCCCGGGTTGTGGCTGTTGCACGTGCGCTTGCGACCTCCGCATGATCTTTCCGTCAAACCGGGTGCGGATCATGGTGGCGACAAAGCCTGTGGACTTCCGCAAGGGCCATGACGGCTTGGCAGCGCTGGTGAAGAACGAGCTGCGCAAAGACCCGTTCACTGGAACGGTGTTCGTGTTCCGGTCACGCAAGGCGGATCGGTTGAAGCTGATCTACTGGGACGGCAGCGGTCTTGTGATGGCCTACAAGCGACTGGAAGATCATACCTTCACCTGGCCGGGCATCAGGGACGGCCTGATGACATTGGGCCATGCTCAGTTCGAAGCGCTGTTTGCGGGCCTCGACTGGCGGCGCGTTCATTCCGTGGAAACGAGAGCGCCGGAGGCCGTTGAATAGCTGCGGCACGATGACTCAGGGCTGTAAATTCCAAGGGCAAACCGAGGCGGGATTTGGTAGATTTGGGCCATGCTGAACGCCGCCGATCTTCCCGATGATGTTGCCGCCCTGAAGGCGATGCTGATTGCGGCGCAGGCACGCGAGGCAGGCAAGGACGCCCAGATTGTCCGCAAGGATGAGCGGATCGAACGGCTTGAGAAGCTGGTCGCGGCCTTCAAGCAAGCAGCCTTCGGGCGCAAGTCCGAGAAGACCGATCCCGACCAATTCGATCTGGCGCTGGAGGACCTGGAAACGGCCATGGCCGTGATCCATGCTGAGGATGAGGCAGACGCTGTTGCGGGGAACAGGATTAACAAGCCCCGCGCGATCAATCGCGGCTCTCTTCCAAAACATCTTCCTCGTGTCGAAGAGGTGATCGAGCCGGAAAGCCTGGTCTGCGCTTGCGGCGGTTGCCTGCATTGCATTGGTGAGGATGTCTCCGAGCGGTTGGACGTGATCCCGGCCCAGTTCCGCGTCATCGTCACCCGTCGCCCTAAATATGCCTGCCGCGCCTGCACCGACGGTGTCGTTCAGGCCCCAGCTCCTGCACGCCTGATCCAGGCTGGGTTGCCGACGGAAGCAACGGTAGCTCACGTGCTGGTGTCCAAATATGCCGATCATCTTCCCTTGTATCGGCAGGCTCAGATCATGAGCCGCCAGGGCATTGACCTCGACAGGTCCACGCTTGCCGATTGGGTCGGCCGCGCAGCCTTCGAATTGCGTCCCGTCTTTGATGCGCTGATCTCCGACCTGAAGCGTTCGAGCAAGCTGTTCATGGACGAGACCCGTGCCCCGTGCTTGATCCCGGCTCGCGCAAAACCAAGACCGGTTACTTCTGGGCGCTGGCGCGAGATGATCGCCCATGGGGCGGCGGTGCTCCGCCAGGTGTGGCCTTCACCTATGCTCCCGGTCGCGGCGGGCTCCATGCCGAACGGATATTGCAGGGCTTCTCGGGCATTCTGCAGGTCGATGGCTATGCCGGATACAACAGGCTGATCGCGCCAGACCGGATTGGCCCCGACATTCAGCTTGCCTATTGCTGGGCCCACGCACGCCGCAAGCTGGTGGAGATCACCCGCAACGGAACAGCACCTATTGCCGAGGACGGCGTCAAACGGATCGGCGAACTCTACCGGATCGAAGCCGAATTGCGTGGCCTTAATCCAGAGGCTCGCCTCGCCGGGCGACAGGAACGATCAGCCTCGCTGGTAGCAGAATTGGAAGCATGGCTCGTGCATCACCGTGCCCGCGTCGCTGCCAAATCGCCGCTTGGCGAAGCCCTGAAATACATCGCCAAATACTGGGAGGGTCTGCTTCTCTTCCTGACAGACGGTCGCATCGAGATCGACAACAACAGCGTCGAGCGAACCATCCGGCCGATAGCCCTCAATCGGAAGAATGCACTCTTCGCCGGCCATGACGCCGGAGCCGAAAACTGGGCCACCATCGCCTCGCTCGTAGAGACCTGCAAACTCAACGCCGTTGATCCGCAGGCCTACCTGACCAGCACGCTCACCGCCATCGTCAACGGCCACAAACAGAGCCGGATCGATGAACTCTTACCCTGGAATTATCCTGCCAAGGTGTGATCGCAACACCGCTTTCGAATTTTCGTTTCTAACGGTAAGCATTGACCTACGCATGCTGGAGCAGCTTCCAAGAGATGCGCTGGCTCCCGCAGTGGATTTTCCGTTTTCTGGCCTTCCCTCCTCCTCTTGAGACTGTTCAGTCGAGCTCAACCGACAGAACCGCTCTTGGAACCAGCCAGGCCTAAGAATTAACTTGGCATGTCACGCTCGGTTGCAGGCAAGGCTAGCGGTTCCTATCCAGGCCCATCCCCCTGCCGGCTTCCAGGATCAGGTCAGAAACCCCGGTTGGCAGTAGGTTCTGCAAACCGATCAAATACCTCAATTGCCAGGGAAAGATGCAGTGTGCCGCTCCTCTTTCGACATCGCGCGCGATGCGCATGGCAGCCTTTTCGGCGGACCAGCACCATGGCCTGGATATGCCAATGGAACGACTCATCGGCGTATCGATAAAACCGGGAAGCACGCTGGTCACCCGCACGCCATGAGGCTTGAGCAGTCGACGTATCGCGTCAGCATAAATTCTCAGAGCCGCTTTTGACGCGCAGTAGACGGGCGATTGCGCCAATCCGATTGTCGCTGATATGGAGCCTATGATGACGATATGCCCACATCCTCGCTCCATCATGAGGGGTATCAGCGGAGCAATTGTATTAATGGTTCCAGTCGTGTTGGTCTCAAGAATTTGTCGCGCCAATTCTGCGGTTTCGCCACGGTCCGAGACAACAACACCGGCCCCTCCAATGCCGGCGTTGGCTATAAGAAGATCGATTGGCCGTTGCGCATGCGCTTGGGTTAGCCAGGACTCCATTGCCGACGCGTCTGTAATATCGATGTTCTTGACCATGACATCTGCACCCAGCTCGCTGCAAATTTCTGCGATTTTATCGAGGCGCCGCCCATCGCGGCCTGACAACAACAGGTCACAACCTTTGTTGGCGTAGAGCCTCGCGATTTCCCACCCCAGTCCACTCGTGGCGCCGGTGATTGCGACATGCATGTTATGTTTTCCCTGTTTCGCATCCCGTCGGCGACAGTTCGCCTCTTGAGAGGTCATGTAAAAATTACGCCGTTCGCACCCTTGTACTGAATTCTGGGTCGCGAGGGTAGAACGAACGAAAATGCGGTATAGCCAATATCGAGACTCAAAGCGGCCAGAGGGAAGCCCATTCAATCAAAGCCTGCCCATATCCATAGCAGCCGGCCAGCCGAAGCACGATCCAACCAAAGTCGCTGCGGCCGCATCAAGATCCGCCTTGGCAGGATACTGCATGTCAGTCATAACTAGATTCCGGTTCCCGGCCGGGACTCGTCTTTTCAATTCCCAACCCATTCGCTTCAGCAGGTTCCCCCGTTAAATGGTCATTGAAGTTTTCAAGGTCGGCTCGAAATCGGAGCTGAAAACGTTCATGTCCCTGCCAACGATCCTGTATCGTGACTTTAGTCACTATTTCCCTCCTCTTGCGCTGGAAACAAGGAAGCTTCTCGATCCGCAAAAGGCTCCATTTTTCAAACATGGAGAAGCACAATACTGGCTGGCGCGGAAGGATGGGAAGTGGGTTGGCCGGATATCCGCCCAGATCGACTCAATCCAACCGCACACGGCTTACGGAAATGCAGGACTGTTCGGTTGCCTTGATGTCACAGACGATGTTGAGGTTACCCGGACACTGCTTAAAGTCGCCGAGGAATGGCTTCTGGCAAAGGGCGTCGAGCGGGCGGTGGGCCCGTTTATGTTGAACCTGAACGAAATGGCAGGCCTTCTGGTGGAAGGGCAGGATCTGGAACCGATGATAATGGTTCCATGGCACCCGCCTTACCTGATGAGCCATTTTGACAAATTGTCCTACCGGCAATGTCGGGACCTGCACTATTGGCGTTTGGACTGGTCATCCGCAATGAATGCCGAATACCAGGCACGTCCCAAGCCCCCCCGTTTGCCAAAGGGCTTCAAGATCCGGTATCTGGACTTTAAGAATTTTGACCGGGATCTCGAAATCGTTCGCAGTCTTTACAACTCCGCATGGAAGGGGAACTGGGGCTTCGTACCTTTGCAACCAGAAGACTTGGAGGCCCTCAGCACAGACATGAGACCATTCCTGAAAAAAGAAATGGGGATCATAGTCGAAAAAGAGGGCAAGGCAGCCGCTGTTGCTGTCTTGATTCCGAACCTATCGGAAATTACCGCTGATGTCGGACCAAATCCATCGATATTGGAATGGCTCAAGTTGGCTTACCGGACCTTCTTCCATCAATTTCAATCGGGCAGGATCATCCTGTTTGGAATCAGTCCTGAAATACGGCACTCGGTCGGAGGCGCCGTTGTCGCAATGTCCGTGGTCGAACATATCACTGCGCGGCTTCTCGATCTCAATCGTCAAAGTGGGGTGATCGAGGCGGGCTGGGTTCTCGATAACAACCATTCACTTCGTAACATCCTTAAACAACAGGGTTTTCAAATAAGTCGAACGCTGCGAATATATGAACGAGTCTTGGACGCCCGAGATGAACAGAGAGTTTGAGAGCTGCCTTTATGAGTGATTCGGTCGAAAAGCCAATGCCGACAGAGTGGCCCGCACTGGGAACCCCAGATCGCCTTGAGCGCATTATTGATATTATCGCCGAAGATGGTGCCGTTGATCGCGCGCTGATCACTCCGGAAGCGACATTGGAAACACTGGGCCTGGCATCCATGGATGTCGTCATGATTCTCATGGGTGCGGAAGAGAAACTGAATATCTATCTTCCAATGGACAACGACCTGTCTTCAGCGCGGAACATGGCAGAGATTGTCGCCGCAATCGATCGCGCTCTGGAAGCGGGAATGCCTGCCGATTTCGATTCAAATGCAAACTAGGGTCGCAATTACCGGCTTTGGCGCCATCAGCGCAGCTGGTATCGGGGCGGATAAACTCTGGGGCGCAGCAAAAACCGGAACCTCACAGATTGGCCCGTTGGATGTGCCACGCGCAGACCTTTTACGGGTCAAAATTGCAGCGGCAGTCAAAGACTTTGTCGCTGAAGAGCATCTGTCAAAAGAAGAGCTGCAGCGGACAGACCGTTTTTCCCACTTCGCACATGTAGCCACTGCCGAAGCGATTAGGCATTCCGGTATCACGTCCCAGGACCTTGCGGGGCCAAGATCGGCGGTTATCATAGGCACCGGGATCGGTGGCCTCACGTCCATGGACGAATCCTATGTGCAATTTTTCGCCGGAGAACGGCGACTTAACCCCTTTACAATTCCAAAGGTCATGCCCAGTGCGGCTGCGTCCCATGTCAGTATTGTGAACCAGATCACTGGGCCCTGTTTCGCCATATCAAGCGCCTGCTCTTCCGGCACCCAGGCTATTGGATTGGGCATGCAAATGGTACGCCACGGCCTGGTGGACCGGGCGGTGGTCGGCGGCAGCGAAGCTGCGCTCACCGCAGCGTCGATGAAGTCGTGGGAGCTTATTCGGGTCCTCAGTCCTGACAAGTGCCGACCATTTTCAAAGGATCGAAATGGTCTGGTGCTTGGTGAGGGGGCAGGAATATTCATCATTGAATCGGAAGCGGCCATGTACGCCCGCGGGGCGACACCATTAGCGTGGCTGTCGGGTTATGGCACCACCAGTGATGCAAAGGACATTATCCAGCCCGATGTAGATGGGGCTGCTCGAGCCATGCAATTGGCCCTAGAGGATGCCGGATTGGATCCGGGCGATATCGGATATATCAACGCGCACGGTACAGGAACAATCCTCAATGACATCAACGAAACAGCTGCAATCCGGAAAATCTTTGGTCAACAGACGGCGGCTATTCCCGTATCGTCAATTAAACAGGTCATCGGCCATGCACTTGGCGCATCAGGCGCACTCGAATTTGTGGTGACCGTACAATCGCTGCTTGAAAAACTCTGCCCTCCGCACATCAATTTGACCGAACGGGATCCAAAATGTGACCTCTACCTTCCCGCCGAATGTGTCGAACTCGCAGCCTCGAAGGCGGTCTTGTGCAACTCATTTGCATTCGGCGGCATCAACGCAACCCTGATCGCAAAGGCTGTTGACTAGTCTTTTAATGACTCCTGTCAGCAATAATCAAACAATGGAAAACAATTCGCATCGGTTTCACGTTACGGTGCAACGGCAGCACGTCGAACAATTCAACAAGGTGGTCTCCAGAAATGCAATCAATAAAGCTGAAGCAACGTTGCAGGTTCCGCTGACATTCCCTGCCACTTGGTACGGACTATGCGAGGTGCAATCCAGCATCATGCAGACAGTGGACGTCGCCAACGGGTCGGCACCGTTTGTGCTACTTCATCTCGAACAAACGATCGAGATGCATGGACAGCTCGAATTTGACAAGACCTACGAACTCAATCTTCAAATCGGCGAGCTGCGCAGCGACAACAAGTTGAAGGTATCGGCACAGGTCCGCAACATGCAAGACGTGCCTTTGGCGTCCATGACGAGCCTTTTTGCTGTGGTGAGTTATCAGGAAAAGCATCCATGAGTGGAAAAACAATCGCAGCCGGCACGGTTCTTGAAGAAGAAATCATACCCGGTTTATCGGCTGCAGAAATTGCGCACTATTCAACTGTTTCCGGCGACAGCAATCCCGTTCACACCGACCATATGCTTGCCAAGGAGATGGGGCTGGACAGCGTTCCCGTGCAAGGCATGTTTGTAATGGCGCTCGTCAACAACTACCTGGAAAGCTGGCAGCACTACAACATGACACGAAAACTCCATATTCGCTTTGTGGCACCCGCCCTGGCAGACAGGAACATTCAAATTGCCGCAAGGGTCATGGTTGTGAGCGAGCAGACGCAAACGGCAATATTGAGAATCCTGCTGCATCAGGCTGACAAGCTGGTCGCTCTAGGCGAAGCAGATGTTGTTTTCGCGAGCACCTGACAAAGATTTTTTACACAACACTCAGCCTCAATTCATTACCGGCATTACCGCCTATTGGTCTTCAAACCTATCGTCACACCGAAACCCCGATTGAGCGGACAAAATTGCCGTTCAACCTCTTCACGAGAAGAATGCACACGCCAGAAATTGCAATTGCTCCACCCAGTATGCCTGCAGCCGTAGCAGAAGCATCATATTGACTGATCAGTCCGACATTGTTGGAAGCAAAAAAACTGAAGACCAAAACCACAGCAGTCGTGGTTGGCAGCGAAAGCAGGAAGGTTGCCCTAAATGTCAACGCAACGGCAACCAACGCCATAAGTGGCGTTACAAGACACAATGCTGCGCGCAACAAACGTTCCGCGAATACCTGGGCATATCTGGAATCCCACTCCGGGATTGAAAACAATTCGACAAGGTTGGTTTCCTCTGGGCTACGCCAGTCACGCGCCTGCGCCAAATTCACTTTGGGAAACTCCATGTAGAATTTGTCAAAATACAGATGTTTCAACGAAGGAGGAGAAGCATTTGGATCACACCCAACACAACCAGGGTCCATTTTCTGCGGCTGTTCCGATTGTTGGACTTGATCTGAAAATTCGTAGATGTTGACATCATTAAGCAGGACGCCGGATTGGTCCTGCTTGTTTGTCTGCAGATTGTACAGATGACTGGCGATAATGACCCTGCCTCCGTCTCCCGATTGTTTTTGATACAGAAACACATCGCCCGCGGCTTTGTTCATGCGTCCGGAGGCTGCGTAAAACGTCATGTCGGCAACCTGGTAAAATCGGCCTGACGTCAGTTCACCATCCCGGATCGCCTGGTGCGCAACCCCCTCCAGGGTTGAGGTCAGCTGAAATCTGGCGGTAGGCTCAACGAATCCAGAGAGTACGAGTGATACAACAGCCCCCACGAGGCCGATTGTCACGGCGGTGATGTTCAATATCCAAGGGCTGTAACCCATACCCGCAAATATCTTGAACTCTTGGTCTTCCCGGCGCCGCAACACAACAATGTAAACCCCAATAAGCAGCGCCGTTGGCAACGCAATGAACAGGCCGTTGGGAGCAGCATACAGAACAATTAAGGCTATTGTGGATATCCCGGAACCGTGCGCTAGCAATTCAGGCAGGACACGACTGACAATAATGTCTGAAACAAACAACCCCTCAATCGTTATCAAAACAATCAATGTGATCTTGCCGATGTCGGCTGAAAGATTGGCGAGGTACAGCAGCGAAACAGGCCGATGAGCGCTATGTGAGACAGATATCATGTCTGCTCGTCACATTGATCTGCCGAAAAACATCGCAACCATTCGCTGGTAGTCTGGCCATGACGATAAGAACAGACAATCCCATGTCCAGCAAGCACAGAGTTGAAAAGTTGACTTCATCTGCCCGCCAATTCGTCCGATACGATTTCAACAGCGCGTTTGATGTCGTCCTCTGTGTGGCTGCAACTTATAAAAAACCGGATCCGAGCCTTCGTCTTGGATACTGCGGGATAACCGATCGGCAGAGCAAGTACTCCCTTGCCCATCAATGCTCTTGATAGTGCGATTGTGAGGTCGGATCGGCCGACAATAACGGGTAGTACCGCCGAGGCCGCATTGGCATTACCGACATTAAGACCCGCCTTTCGAGCCAACTCATGAAATCCTGACACCCGTGAATGAAGTTGGGCAACCCGCTCCGGCTCCTCCTCAATCAATTGAATTGACTTCAGCGCAGCCGCCGCCATCGGTGGCGCAAGTCCAACGCTATATACAAATCCAGGCGATGTATATCGCAGATATTCAATCAGTTCTCCGTTCCCGGCAATATATCCGCCGCAACTGGCAAACGATTTGCTTAACGTTCCCATCCATATGTCGACGTCATTTGGGCTTATACCGAAGTGTTCAGCCACGCCACGTCCAGTCTTTCCCAAAACCCCGATGGAATGTGCCTCATCAACCATCAGCAAGGCCTGATACTGCTGCTTGAGCTCCACCAGCCTTGGCAAGTCGGGGATATCACCGTCCATGCTGTAAACGCCTTCGACAACAATAAGGGCGTTTTTCCCTTGCGAGCGGTGTCTCTGCAACTTTTTTTCCAACGAAACCAGGTCGTTATGCGAGAATGAGAGAGCCTTTGCGCCGGACATAGAGGCCCCCAGTTGAGCGCTCTTATGAATGTACTCATCGTAAAAAATAACATCGCCCTCCCCCATGAGATGGGCGATCGTATCCTCATTGGTGGAAAAGCCTCCGACAAAAACGATTGCATCTTCCGTGCCTACAAATGCGGCGATGGCAGATTCCAGCTCTCGGTGGATCGGGCGTTCTCCACTGACGATCCTGGAAGCGGACACAGAGGTTCCGTATTTTTCTATGGCAGCCTGAGCCGCTTTTGCAACGCGCGGATCGCCGCAAAGATTAAGGTAGTTATAGCTGCAAAAATTGATCAGTTCCCTGCCCTTGTGCGTCGCAAGTCGATTGTTGAGCCCTTCAAAACTTTGATAGAAAAGATCGCCGGCTCCCATGGCGCTGGTACAGCTAATCTGGTGCTTCAACTTTCGGTAATAGAGCGGAACATGATAACCGGGACCAGCGGTTTTGTAGGTATTTGGCTGACCCACAGATTGCGCATCATTTGAAGATTTTGCGTCTTCGCATGATAGTGCCTGCACCACCCCCTTCGTAGGCCCATCCGTCAAATACTCAAACCTCCATCAGAAACATCGTAATGCAGTCGGCAAAGCACATTTTTGTGGCCGCTTCCACCCCAATCGCTATTCCAACAACGGTGACCTCACGTATCTAATTACTACAAGCTCGATGACGCAGAAGGCTTATAAGGATTGTCGGCGTTGTCAATGTGGATGGAGTTTTTTTCAGTTTGCCGTACGTAGTCGTGAATATGGATCGGCCAGAATGCCCGGCAACCCGTCAACCGGCACGGCATTGGCAACTGAGTGTCGGTCCACAAAGAAGTTGAATGATATGAATCGTTTGTGATTCCATGCCTTTGGATTGATTCGACGAGGACATGGAAACGATGTGGACGAAAGCGAACCGCGGGAAATACAATCGGGATGGTC
>Ga0208979_100177_pt1:85000-89423 | contig 89423 bp, 84 predicted proteins | sample HotLakConsUCCSLE_FD_184738 | JGI IMG/M metagenome (GOLD analysis project Ga0208979, IMG submission 184738) | Hypersaline microbial mat communities from Hot Lake, Washington, USA - Hot Lake Consortium UCC-SLE (SPAdes) | ecosystem: Environmental > Aquatic > Non-marine Saline and... | reverse complement strand
CCTGAGACGTCCAAATGGACGCCCATTTTGCCGTCTCTCTCCAAATCAAACACCTCCGCCACGCACCTGCGCGCAGAATGGCCGGATCAGCTCAAAAATGGCAGGAGGGGGTCGACGTTGCGCTTACTTCTGCCGTGGAATTGGTCAAACCACGCGGCCTGACCGGACGCTTACGTCGCGTTGGGAAGCAACTTAACTCGAGGAAGAGCCAACAGAAGATTCGTTCGAAAGGTTCATGGCGGGGAAAGCGGGAGGCTCATGATGAGCCATGTCATCATACGCTGGTCGCTTAGCTATTACACGACGCGCTCATCTCGGCGGACAACTCGATTGGCTGGGCATGCGGGATCGATGCGCCAGGATCGGAGAGCAGGAGGCGTATCACGCCTGAATGCGTAACTACGAGGGGCCTCGCGCCAACGAGATGGGGCAATACTGCAGCTACGCGCGCACGGAAGGCTTCGATAGTCTCTCCACCCTGAGGATCTCGGGAGCGATCCCGATCTGATTTCGGGCGTCCCTCGAACATTCCCCAATGCCGTTCCGAGAGGCCGGATAAGACTGTTATTGGCAACCCGAGGCCTGCGCCAATGATGTCAGCCGTCTCTTGGCAACGTGAGAGCGGACTTGAATAGATCGCGTCGATCTCGGTCAGCGACTGGACAACCCTGCGTGCCTCCTCGCGTCCGCCAGCATCGAGCGGAATGTCCTTCTGGCCAATAAGGATACCGGCGCGATTCCAAGGTGTTCGCCCATGACGGAGCAGAATAACCTTCACGCGCGGCCTCATCCCATCGATCAACGATCAATTCTTCTCAAAGTAGAAGCGCTTCCACGAGCGGATCTCTGCTCGCGTTCATTTCCAGAAGGGTGAGTAGTTCAGCCTTGAATTCGCGTGCTACTTCGGTGAGTTCGCAAAATTCTTGCGTGGAAAGTCCTTCCGCGCCAGGCAACTCCAGCCTGGCCCGAATGTCCTCACAATTGAGGGCGGACAGGAAAGTCGCGTAGAGGCCCTCGATGGGCGCCACTTTGTCCGGCCCATGGATCTCTCCAAGACGTTCCAAGGGTGGCAGGGCGAGGAGTTCGGCGAGCCTTTCCCGCTTCGCCGCTGCGTCCCGACCAACTGTCTGCCGGGCTGCCGCGATCCCTGCAACGTAAAGGAGCATGCGCGACAGTCGCAGCTTCACGAGCCGGATTGCCCGAGGCTTGGTTGCATCAGCGGTCTTGTACTCGAAGTCTACGCAGATAGTGCGCCAGTATCGGATCACGTCGTTCAGAAAGAAGCGCACAATCTTCTGATCGTCGAGGTCTTCGGCGACGTAGCGCGCGACTAGCTCCGACCTAAGCCGATCAAAGCCATCCTTGTTTGCGACCCACTCTCCCTCGAGAAGATAGAGCATCCGTCGGGTGATGTAGGTGTTTGTGTCGTCCTCCCCGCCGATCGTCGCAGTCAGCTGCGTGGCCCGAAGAGGACTTTCGAACACCCCTCCATGCGCAGGCATCTTTATGCCGCGCGCGATCAAGCGTTCGCGATATTCGACCTGCACCTCTCTGGCGGCCGAGATATCGCCACTGAGCGTCAACACAAAGAGGTCTACGTCCGAGCCGGCGGTCTGCTCCCGCCGCGCTACGCTGCCATTCACGCCAACGATGAGGTCCGAATCTCCACCGAGCAGGTCCGAGGCGGCGGAGCGAAGAATGCCAAGGGTCGCTTCTGATCTGTCGCGAGCACCACCGAGCACAGCGGCCACATCGGCGCGTTCGACCAACCTCGGTATACTCATAGTGCTTCGACCAATTCCTCGATGGAAACACGCCGCGTCGATTTGCTCTGTGTGTAGCGCTCGTCAAGGTGGCCTGGCTCGTGCGACACCTTATCCATGCGCACTACAAATGCCCGATCTTTGATGAATACCTCGTCCTTCATCCACTTTCCGGGTAGATTATCTTTCAAGCATGAGCGTCGATCTGCAATGACGCTGAGTATTTCGAACAGCTGCCGGTGCCGCCTTCGAAGTGCTACATCGCTACGCTCGAAATCGGTCGCGTCGAATTTATCAATATTGGCTCTCATATAGGCCCGCGCGACGGCATCCAGCAGGCGGCCCCGCGCGCCACCAATCAAAAGGGTATATACATCGTGTTTGAGCGTCCAGAATGCGTCGAACTCAGAGAGCGGAGCTCGGCCAGTCTGCGCCCAGCGTCGGACCGCCCGCAACATGGCGCGCGGCGCGGAACGGGGCTCCATGAAGGCCCGGCTGCGCACAATGCCGTCTAGTGTATCAAGATTAATGGAACTCGCGAATAGAAAGGCGTCTGGACCGTTATGGTGACCATCGATCATGGCGAGCACGTCTTCTGGATCGAGGTTCGCGTCACGGAGGGAAGCGTAAACAGCACGTCCGTGGCAAGTCTCGCCGCGCACAATGCGCCTCGTCATCGAGTGGTGATCGACGTCGAACGTCTCAGCGAACACAGGCTCCAGCGTATGAGACAGCGGTCCATGCCCCACATCGTGCAGCAGCGCAGCAGCAAGAAGTAGGCGGCGGCGCTTCTGGCACAGCCCGGCCTCGCGTGCATAGGTGTCAGCTAGGCGGGCTACACCTAGGGTATGCTCGAGACGGTTGTGCCGCCGCCGATGCGCTGAGCGCCCCGATCCGTGCCGGATGAAGTCAATCGCGCCGAGAAAACCGATGCCGGCCAGCCGACGTAGAGGTGCAGTGGACAAAAGCTCGCGGGCGAAGGGATCGTCAAAGTTGATCGTCTCGTCGGAGCGGAAGGTCGCTTCGGCTTCCGCCAGAGGCATGAGTTCGGTCGCCCCCGACGAGAGCGTTTCAATCCCCTGCTCTCTCATCGCTTCGAGCATCCGTAACTTTTCCTATACACAGCGTCCGTTTGAAGCACATGTTCCGCACGACGCAGGTCCAGCTTCGTGACGGTTACGCTAGATGTAAGTGTTTTTCTCGCGGACGTCCAAAGCTTCTGCGGGAAAATTTCAAGCGTGACCGTCCGTGGGCTGTACCGTCCTTCAGCATCCGCACTTTACGTTAAGGAACCCTTCGGGTCGAGAACGGGCAATGCGGTTGGGCCGAGGCCACGCGGGAAGCGCCGACGATCACGGCAGCACGCTTTTCGAAGCGCTATGAAGGACTTCGGCCCCTCTTGCTTCCACAGTGCTTCCACGGGTGTTGGAAACGCAAACGCCGCCCCGGAGGGCGGCGCTTAAGCGTTTGGAAAGGCGAAGGATTTTGGTTGCGGGGGTAGGATTTGAACCTACGACCTTCAGGTTATGAGCCTGACGAGCTACCGGGCTGCTCCACCCCGCGCCAAAAGCGCCATGGCCTTCGTTGGTCTGGCACTGAATGTCATCGTCAGAGAGATACGCGTGTTTCTTACTAGGTTTGGCGGTGACCTACTCTCCCACGTCTTAAGACGCAGTACCATCGGCGCTGTGGCACTTAACGGCCGGGTTCGGAATGGAGCCGGGTGTTTTGCTCACGCTATGACCACCAAACCGAGAAAGAAACGCGCTTCTTCGTGTGTCGACGCCTTCGGCCTTGCAGCACAGCGGCGAAAACACAACGAAATCCAAGTCAGGCACACCGTTCGGTGATGCTTGCTGGTCCGTAATCGGCCATTTTCCTGGCTTCTACTGGATCAAATCAAGCCTATCGGGCAATTAGTACCGGTCAACTGAACGCATTGCTGCGCTTACATCTCCGGCCTATCGACGAGGTGGTCTACCTCGGCCCTCAGGGATACCTTGTTTTGAGGGGGGCTTCCCGCTTAGATGCCTTCAGCGGTTATCCTTTCCGATCATAGCTACCCTGCACTGCTGCTGGCGCAACAACAGGTCCACCAGTGGATCGTTCACCCCGGTCCTCTCGTACTAGGGGCAACTCCTCTCAAGTATCCTACACCCACGGCAGATAGGGACCGAACTGTCTCACGACGTTCTAAACCCAGCTCACGTACCTCTTTAAATGGCGAACAGCCATACCCTTGGGACCTGCTCCAGCCCCAGGATGAGATGAGCCGACATCGAGGTGCCAAACGGTGCCGTCGATATGGACTCTTGGGCACCATCAGCCTGTTATCCCCGGCGTACCTTTTATCCGTTGAGCGATGGCCCTTCCACTCGGGACCACCGGATCACTATGGCCGACTTTCGTCTCTGCTCGACTTGTCAGTCTCGCAGTCAGGCTGGCTTATGCCATTGCACTCAACGAGCGATTTCCGACCGCTCTGAGCCAACCTTCGCGCGCCTCCGTTACTGTTTGGGAGGCGACCGCCCCAGTCAAACTACCCACCACGCAGGGTCCCGGACCCGGATAACGGGTCGCGGTTAGACATCAAGAATGCAAAGGGTGGTATCTCAAGGGAGGCTCCACAGAGACTGGCGTCCCTGCTTCGAAGCCCACCA
>Ga0208979_100177_pt1:0-80000 | contig 89423 bp, 84 predicted proteins | sample HotLakConsUCCSLE_FD_184738 | JGI IMG/M metagenome (GOLD analysis project Ga0208979, IMG submission 184738) | Hypersaline microbial mat communities from Hot Lake, Washington, USA - Hot Lake Consortium UCC-SLE (SPAdes) | ecosystem: Environmental > Aquatic > Non-marine Saline and Alkaline >... | reverse complement strand
TAGATCAGCCTGTGCAATCGCCGCCAGGCAAGTGGTCCCATCCGGCGCACGGACCAGTTGTTCGAGGTCAGCCCGAGCGGCAGCAGCAACAGGAAACCCGCCATGCCGATGGTCACGTAGGGCCGCTCCACGATATCGGCCCAGACCCGCGCCGGTGTCTGCACGTCCAGCACCGCCCAGACCATGAGATGCGCGAGAACGAAGAAGAAGCACAACACCCCGATGGCGCGCCGGAACGGCATCAGGTTCAGCCCGGTGAACCGGCGCAGCGGCGTGACGGCGAGCCCGGCGACCAGAAGGTTGATCGCAAGCTCCCCGTAGCGATGCTCCAGCTCCGTGATCGGCTCGGCGCCCAGTCCGCCGGTCAGGCCCAGCCAGAACAGCCATGCGGCCCAGGCAGCCCCTACGACGTAGAGGCTCCACGCCGGCACGCGGCGCAGCGCGCCGTTGAGGACCGCGACCGGGCCGGGCCGCGTCGATATCCGGTCAGCGCCCGCCATGCTCAGTGGAACTCGATCAGATCCATGCCTTCGTACAGATGCGCGACCTCTTCCTCGTAGCCGTTGAACATCAGGGTCGGGATATTGTTCGCGAACAGACCCCCACCCACGCGACGCTCGAACTGCTGGCTCCAGCGCGGGTGAGACCGTTCTGGATTGACGTTGGAATAAAACCCGTACTCGCGCGCGGAATAAGTGTTCCACGCCGTCGGCGGCTGTTCGTCGGTCAGTGTGATGCGGACGATCGACTTGATCGACTTGTACCCGTACTTCCACGGCACCACGAGGCGGATCGGCGCGCCGTTCTGGTTCGGCAGCGGCTCGTCATACATGCCCGTCGCCATGATCGTCAGCGGATGCATCGCCTCGTCGAGGCGCAGACCCTCGCGATAGGGCCACTCGATGATCGGCACCCGCAGGCCCGGCATCTCCTCCGGTCGCGCCAGCGTCTCGAACGCCACGTAGCGCGCGCCATCCTGCACGCCGACGCGCTCCAGCAGGTCGGCAAGCTCGAACCCGCTCCACGGGATCACCATCGACCACCGTTCGACGCAGCGCAGCCGATAGATGCGCTCCTCGATGGTCATGCCCGCGACGACATCCTCGAAGGAATAGGTGCCGGGGTTGTCGACCATCCCGTCGATCTCGATGCTCCAGGGCTCCGTCGTCATCTGGCCGGCATGGCGCGCCGGGTCGCTCTTGTCGGTGCCGAACTCGTAGAAATTGTTGTAGTTGGTCGCGTCCTCGTAATCGGTCGGCGTCAGGTCCCATGCATCCTCCGCGCGGGCCTGCCCGGCGACCAGTCCGGCACCCAGCAAGCTCCCCGCTCCGGCCATGATCTGGCGGCGATTGAGGTATACGTCCCTGGGGGTAACCTCATCCCGGGTCAGGTCGGACTTGTAGCGATTGGCCATGGGACACTCTCTCGTGCTAGGTCGGTCATTAGGAACATTAGTCTTTTTTCGCCGAACGCCACCCCCTGACACCTTATCTCACGGAACTGTTTGCGGCGCGTGTTCCGTGGCGGGGCCCGCTTGCGGCGTCGGATGCAGCCCGGCGCGAACATGAAGCCGCGCGGACCGCCGGCTTCGAGATCGCGCCATAGCTCATGCCCGAGATGTTGAAGACGGACCGCGCCTTGTCGGGGATCGCGGCATGGGGCTCGATCTCCAGAGGCTCGGACGATGCGAACTGGTCATCGAGCGGCGGAAACGGGTCGGACGTGAAGATCGGCGTGCCGACCACCGAGATGTTGCGCGTCGATCCGAAGAGCAGCGTGTTGGACCCGCCATCCGAGGCGTGCTTGACCCATTCCCGTTGCGCGCGGTTGAACGGCAGTTCTTCCCGGTCCATCGCGAAGAAATACTGCCGGAAGAACGCGCCCGGCGTCGAGAACAGGCCCCGGAACCGGCCGATGACGGGATAGTTGCGCCGGATCGTATCGGCCTTCTGGCTGCGGTCGACCGCGAAGATGACGACCGCAGCAAAAGCCGCGACCCCGATCACCAGCCAGAAGGCCAGAGCCATAGCCTCGACATACCGTGTCATGCGGATGTTCCTTCCATTCGCCGCCCTGTCCGCCTTCAGACAGGCTGCGGCGTTCACGCACACTCAATTCATTTCACGCGCATTTGAATGGAAACCGGGACAAGCCGCCGCTTAGGCGCGGATCGCTTTCCGTCAAGACCCATGGCGGCCATCCGCTTATCTTGAATTCTCCGGCATGTCCGACACTTCCCGGAGCGACGAGGCACACCCGATGCCCCGCGCAAACCTACTAAGGAGAACCAATACCATGCGTAAGCTCATGATGACCCTCGCGGCCACCACAGCACTTGCCGCACCCGCCTATGCTCAGGACATGAACATCGTCGAAACCGCCGCAGGCGCCGGCAACTTCACGACGCTGGTCGCCGCCGTCGAAGCCGCGGGTCTCGTCGAGACGCTCTCGGGCGAAGGGCCGTTCACCGTCTTCGCACCCACCGACGAAGCCTTCGCCGCCCTGCCCGAAGGCACCGTCGAAGGTCTTCTGGCCGATCCCGAGGCACTGGCGGCCGTTCTTACCTACCACGTCGTTCCCGGCGCGGTCATGTCGGGCGACCTGTCCGATGGCATGACGGCCACCACCGTCAATGGCGCGGACATCACGGTCTCCATCGACATGGGCACGGTGATGGTCAACGACGCGACCGTCTCGACCGCGGACATCGAAGCATCCAACGGTGTCATCCACGTCATCGACAGCGTGATCCTGCCGCCGATGTAAGGCACGGATACCGAAGGCCCGGCAGCAACTGCCGGGCCTTTTCCTTTCCACACGACAAAACAAGGGAGGACCAACATGGACCGCCGCAAGTTTCTCACCGCCACCGCAGCCTTCGCAACCGCGCCGCTCGCGCTTTCGGCACCCGCCATCGCGCGCACCGGCTCCAGCACCATCGTCGAACTGGCCGCCGCGACGCCCGATCTGTCCACGCTCGTGACCGCCGTTCAGGCCGCGGGCCTCGTGGACACGCTGTCGGGGCCAGGCAACTTCACCGTCTTCGCACCCACGAACGCGGCCTTCGCCGCGCTGCCCGCAGGCACGCTCGACGCGCTTCTCGCCGACATCCCGGCGCTGACCGATATCCTGACCTACCACGTCTCGGCCGACTACTACCCCGCCGAGGCCCTGCTGGGTCAGCGCGGCCGCGTGCCCACGGTACAGGGCGACTTCCTGAGCATCGACGCGCGTGGCGCGGGCGTGCACATCAACGGCTCCACTGCTGTCACCACCGCGGATGTCTTCGCCTCCAACGGCGTCGTGCACATCATCGACGGCGTTCTGCTTCCGCACTGAGCTGACAAGCAACCACTAGCCGCCCCGCACTCCACCGCGGGGCGGATTGCGTTGCGGCCCCCGCGCCGCAGCGGCTAGCGTCGCACCATGACCGACGCCCGCAAGACCCTCACCGCCCCCGACGGAACGACGATCAGCTACCTGACCGAAGGCAGTGGCCCACCCCTCCTCCTTCTGCACGGGTTCGTGTCCTCCGCGAAAAGCTGGTGGAAGATCGGCGCGGCACAGCGGTTGGCCGAGACCCACACCATCCTCGCCCCCGACATCCGCGGCCATGGGCACAGCGGCAGGCCGACCGACGCGGCCTTCTACGGGCGACGGCTGATCGAGGATTTCACCCGTCTGCTCGACCACGAAGGCCACGACAGCACCCATGTCGCGGGCTTCTCCATGGGGGCGGAACTCGGCCTCGCGCTGGCCGCGTTTCACCCCGACCGCGTGCTTGGCCTGACGCTCGCCGGCTCCGGCTGGTCGCCGCCGGAGATCATGGACGAATACCGCAAGTGGTTCGGCATTCTCGCCGCGTCCTCCGACACGCCCGATGCGCTCAAGGCACTGATCGATGGCATGCCGGAGGTCACGGGGCTTCCGCGCGAAACCGTGGCCGCCCTGCCCATGCCGCTGACCGGCATCATCGGCGCACTCGATGACGATCGCCCCTACATGGAACGCATCCGGGAGGCCCGCCCGGATTTCGCGCCCGTCATCCTGCCGGGTCTCGACCACCTCGGCACATGGAAAAGCTCTGGGTTTCCGGAACTGCTGGCCCGCGCTGTCCGGGGTCGGCCCTAGACGACAAAAGACCCGGGGCTGACGCCCCGGGCCTTCCGCCTTCCTCAACCCGACCTCAGTGCACCACGGCATCGTCCGGCGTGGGCCGGTTGCTTGCCGAGACCCGGTCTCCCACGATCAGCCCATCGGCACCGGCCGTCACGTGCACCGTGTCGCCGTCCATGACCTCGCCGGCCAGCAGCATCTCGGCCAGCGGGTCCTGCAACGCGCGCTGGATCACCCGCTTCAAGGGCCTCGCGCCGAACACCGGGTCGTAGCCCTCGTCGGCCAGCCAAGCCATCGCCGCTTCGTCGAGTTCCAGCGAGATCTTGCGATCGGCCAGACGCTTCTGCAGACGCGCCAGCTGGATCTTGACGATCCCGTCCATGTCTCCACGGCTCAGCCGGTCGAAGACGATCTGGTCGTCCAGACGGTTCAGGAACTCCGGCCGGAAATGGGCGCGCACGGCGTCCATGACATCCCGCTTGGCTTGGGCCGCATCGGTCCCGTCGGGCAACTGGCTCAGGGCCTGGCTCCCGAGGTTCGAGGTCAGCACGATCAGCGTCTGCTTGAAGTCGACCGTACGCCCCTGCCCGTCGGTCAGGCGGCCGTCGTCCAGCACCTGCAGAAGCACGTTGAACACCTCCGGATGCGCCTTCTCGACCTCGTCGAACAGGATCACCTGGTAGGGCCTGCGCCGCACCGCTTCGGTCAGGACGCCGCCCTCGTCATAGCCGACATAGCCCGGAGGCGCGCCGATCAGACGGGCGACGGAGTGTTTCTCCATGAACTCGCTCATGTCGATCCGCACCATCGCCTGATCGTCGTCGAAGAGATACTCGGCCAGGGCCTTGGTCAGCTCCGTCTTGCCGACACCGGTGGGGCCCAGGAACAGGAAGGAGCCCAGCGGACGGTTCTCGTCCTGCAGCCCCGCACGCGCCCGGCGCACGGCACGGCTGACGGCATCCACCGCCTGCCGCTGTCCGATGACGCGCTTGCCCAGTTCCTCCTCCATGCGGAGAAGCTTTTCCTTCTCGCCCTCCAGCATCTTGGCCACGGGCACGCCGGTCCAGCGCGCGACCACCTCGGCGATCTGCTCTGGCCGCACGGCCTCGTCGACCATGACGTCGTGCTCATGATCCTCGGCCTCGGCGAGTTGCTTTTCCAGCTGCGGGATCACGCCGTAGCTGAGCTCACCCGCCTTCGCGAGGTCGCCCGCGCGCTTAGCTTGGTCAAGCTCGGCGCGCGCGTGGTCGAGCTTCTCCTGCAATGTCCGCGCAGCCTCCAGCTTGTCCCGCTCCGACTGCCACTTGGCGGTCATCTCGGCCGATTGCTGCTGCAGTTCCGACAGCTCCTTCTCCAGCTTCTCCAGCCGGTCGCGGGAGGCCTGGTCATCCTCCTTCTTCAGCGCCTCGGCCTCGATCTGCATCTGCAGGATCTGCCGGTCGAGCGCGTCCAGTTCCTCGGGCTTGCTGTCCACCTCCATGCGCAGCCGGCTCGACGCCTCGTCCATCAGGTCGATGGCCTTGTCGGGCAGGAAGCGGTCGGTGATGTAGCGATGCGACAGCGTCGCGGCAGCCACCAGCGCGGCGTCCGAGATCCGCACACCGTGGTGCAGTTCGTATTTCTCCTTGATGCCGCGCAGGATCGAGATCGTGTCTTCCACCGTCGGCTCCTCCACCACAAGCGGCTGGAACCGCCGGGCAAGGGCCGCGTCCTTCTCGACATACTTGCGGTACTCGTCGAGCGTCGTGGCGCCCACGCAGTGCAGTTCACCACGGGCCAGCGCCGGCTTGATGAGGTTCGCGGCGTCCATCGCGCCATCGGTCTTGCCCGCGCCCACCAGCACGTGCATCTCGTCGATGAAGAGGATGATCTCGCCCGCCGCGGCGGTGATCTCCGACAGGATAGCCTTGAGCCGTTCCTCGAACTCGCCGCGATACTTCGCGCCGGCGATCAGCGCGCCCATGTCGAGCGCCATGAGCTTCTTGTTGCGCAGGGATTCCGGCACGTCGCCATCGACGATCCGGAGCGCGAGGCCTTCCGCGATCGCCGTCTTGCCGACGCCGGGCTCACCGATCAGCACCGGGTTGTTCTTGGTCCGGCGGCTCAGCACCTGCATCGCGCGGCGAATTTCCTCGTCGCGGCCGATGATGGGGTCGATCTTGCCCTCGCGCGCCGCCTCGGTCAGGTCGCGGGCGTATTTGTTCAGCGCGTCATAGCTGTCCTCGGCCCCGGCGCTGTCCGCAGTCCGGCCCTTGCGCAGCTCGTTGATCGCGGCATTGAGCGCCTGCGCGTTCACCGCGCCCGCGTCGAGCGCGTCCTTGGCCCCCGATTTCACCATGGCAAGCGCCGTCAGCAGCCGCTCGACGGCGACGAAACTGTCGCCCGCCTTCTGCGCGAGCTTCTCGGCCTCGGCCAGCACCTTGGCGGTCTGTCCATCAAGATAGATCTGCCCGGCATCGCCGGTGACCTTGGGCATCTTGTCGAGCGCGGCCTCGAGGCGCTCGCGCACCCGCTCGGGCGCACCGCCCGCGCGGCCGATCAGGCTGGCCGCCATGCCCTGTTCGTCATCCAGAAGCGCCTTGAGCACATGCTCCGGCACAAGCTTCTGGTGGTCTTCTCTCTGCGCGATTGTCTGCGCGGCCTGCAGGAACCCGCGCGCGCGATCCGTGAATTTCTCCAGGTTCATATCCTGTCTCCTCAAAAAGCGCCCCTTTGGTCTCGCCCGCGATGCGGCACGAGGATGTCAGGGCCTCGCGAAACATGTGGCGATCGTGCATCACCGCTTCAAGTCTGCGCCGATCTGCCAAATGCCGCCCCACGCCTCGGCCAAAATCTGCCGATCCGGGCGCCTGTCGCATTTTCGCCCGTTTCCGAACATCCGGCAGCCGCGAACCACACCAATCCTCTCGGGCACGGCGTCCAACGAGGCGTCGGGTAAAACGGAGGGAATACCCCATGAGGCATACGATCATCCTGACGAGCATCCTTCTTGGCATGTCCGGTGCCATCGCACTGGCCAGCCCCGATGGCGAGGCCCGAGACTACCCGGTCATCGCACAGACCAAGCACTGAACCACCCCTGCGGCCCGGGCAGATCGCGCCGGGGCCGCAGACATGTTCGCCAATGCCCGATCGCGCCGGAATTCGGCACGGTTGACTTGGCCGCGCCCCGGCGCGACACAGCCTCCGTTGTCCCGAGACCGGAGACCCCGCAATGTCAGACGACCGCCTTATCGTGGCGCTCGACGTTCCCGACGCGCTCAGCGGCCTGCAAATGGCCGAGCGCATCGGCGATGCTGTGTCCTTCTACAAGATCGGGCTGGGCATGCTGACCGGCGGCGGGCTGGCGCTGGCCAATGAGCTCAAGCAGGACCACGGCAAGCGCATCTTCCTCGACATGAAGCTCTTCGACATCCCCGCCACGATCGAGAACGCGGTGCGGGGCCTCGCGCAGTTCGGGCTCGATTTCCTGACGGTCCATGGCGACCCCTCCGTCGTCACGGCGGCCAAGGCGGGCGCGGGTGGCAGTGGCCTCCAGATCCTCGCCGTCACCTTCCTGACCTCTGCGGATCGCAGCGACCTCGACGCGGGCCTGATCCGTGAGGGCGCCCTGCCCGACCTGGTGGCAAAACGCGCAGCGCGCGCCTTCACCGCAGGCGCCGACGGCGTCATCGCCTCGCCGCACGAGGCCGCGCTGATCCGCGCGCTGCCCGAGGCCGTGGGCAAGCTCATCATCACGCCGGGTGTCCGGCCTGAGGGCAGCAGCGCCGACGACCAGAAACGGATCGCCACACCTCGGCAGGCGATCTCGAACGGCGCCGATCATATCGTGGTCGGCCGCCCCGTCTGGCAGGCCGCCGATCCCGCCGCTGCCGCCCGAAACATCGTCGCGACGCTGCCCTGACGCCACAGGGCGAGGCAGACGCGACGCGGCGCCGCCAAAGCCGTCAGTCCTTGTTGATATCCCGGTCGAAGGTCTTCACCTGCCCCTTGTAGACGCCCAGCCAGCGCCTGAGCGCCAGCCATGAGACCAGCGAGACCACCGCGAAGACCAGCAGAAGCACGGGCAGAGAACCGCCCAGCCAGACCGCAAGAGGTCCGCCCACGAGCAGGATCAGTGCGATCCCCCCCGCCCCGATGGCGAAGCCAAGCAGCACGAAGGAGGGCAGGATCACCTCACCGACCGCAAGCGCGATGGCCGCCACGCCCCAGACCCACCATTCGCCCCACATCAGCCCGATCCCCTTCTCATGACCTGCCCTTGAGCATCTGGAACGCCTTGCCGAAGGCATCCACCGCATCGGCCGGCACGATGACGGTCTGTGACCCCTGGCCCTGGGCGACCTGCCCGATGGCCTTCACCTGTTCCAGCGCGATGTTGTACTGCACCGCCTCAAGCCCCCCCTTGGCGATGGCTTCCGCGACGACGCCCGTGGCGTAGGCCTCTGCATCCGCCTCGACACGGCGCGCTTCGGCCTGCTGGCGCGCGGCATAGAGCTCGCCATCTGCCTGCAGCTCGACCGCGCGCTTCTGGCCTTCGGCCCGGGTCACCGCCGCACGCCGCTCACGCTCGGCATTGAGCTGCTGAAGCATCGCCTCGCGCGTCGCCTGGTCGAGATTGACGTCGAGCAGTTCGGCCCGCGTCACCTCGATCCCCCAGTTGTCGACGGCGTCCTCGACGCTCGCCTTGATCGTGGTGATCAGCGTGGACCGGTTCGACTGCACCTCGTCCAGCTCCATCTTGCCGATCTCCGCGCGCACGATACCGGCGACGGTCGTCGCGATGGCCGCGTCGACATCGCGGATGCGGTAGACCGTCCGCTCGGGCTGCAGGATGCGGTAGAAGACGCTCGTGTCGATCTGCACCAGCACGTTGTCGGCGGTGATCGCGTCCTGGCTGGCGTTCGGCAGCTGCCGCTCGAGGATCGACACCTTGTGCGCAACGCGGTCGAGAAACGGCACGATGAAGTTGATGCCGGGACCCAGCACGCTCTTGAGGCGGCCGAAGCGCTCCACCACGTGCTGCTCGGACTGCGGCACGATCCTGATCGCCAGGAAAAGGCAGAGAATGATGAAGAGCGCAAGGAGCAGGATCACGAGGTTCCCGCCCAAAAGCTCCGAAAGCAACTGATCCATACTTGACCTCACGGGTGCGTCACCGGGTTTCATGGGCGCGTTTATGCGCGCCGAGAAAGGCCAAAGCTAGGCCGAAATCGGACGAGGGACCGGGGGAATTCCCGACCGCGCTTCCCCCCCGGATGTCCCCGGTGGCCGGGCTCGCCACGTCGCACAGCCACTCTTCCGCCGCCTCTCTCCGCACCCTATTCTCCCTCCATGCAAGCGCTCTGCCGAGATTGCCTGACCCAGGTGCACACCGACCGCCGCTGCCCCGCCTGCGGCAGTCCGCGCGTGACCGCGCACCCTGAGCTCTTCGACCTTTCCATCGCGCATATGGATTGCGACGCCTTCTACGCTTCGGTTGAAAAGCGCGACAACCCCGCGCTTCGCGACAAGCCCGTGATCATCGGCGGCGGGCGGCGCGGCGTGGTTTCCACCGCCTGCTACATCGCGCGCATCAAGGGCGTGCGCTCGGCCATGCCGATGTTCCAGGCGCTCAGGCTCTGCCCCGAGGCGGTGGTCATCCGCGGCCGCATGGATGTCTATGTGGAGGTCAGCCGCCAGATCCGCGCGATGATGGAGGATCTGACCCCCAGGATAGAACCCTTGTCGCTGGACGAGGCCTTCCTCGACCTGGCCGGCACGACACGGCTCCACGGCGAGCCGCCGGCGGTTCTGCTGGCCCGCCTGGTGAAACGCATGAAAACCGAGATCGGCATCACCGGGTCCATCGGGCTTTCCCACAACAAGTTCCTCGCCAAGATGGCCTCCGACATGGACAAGCCGCAGGGGTTTTCCGTGATCGGCCGGGCCGAGACGCTCGACATCCTCGCCCCCCAACCCGTCGGCGTGATCTGGGGCCTGGGCGAGGCGGGGCAGCGCGCGCTCGCCGATGTCGGCATCCGCACCATCGCGGATCTGCGCCGCTGGGACAGGGACGATCTGATCCGCCGCTTCGGCAGCCAGGGGATGCGCCTCTACCACCTCGCCCGGGGGGAGGACACGCGCCGCGTCGCCCGTGACCACACGGTCAAGAGCATCTCCAACGAGACCACCTTCGCCGAGGACATCGCCGAGATCGACATCCTCGACGGTCATATCTGGCGCCTCGCCGAAAAACTCGCCGACCGCGCCAAGGCCAAGGGACTCGCCGGTCGCACCGTGACGCTCAAGCTCAAGCGCAACGATTTCCGCACGCTCACCCGCCGCGTCACGCTGCCCGACGGCACGCAGACGGCAGACCGCATCTACCGCACGGCGCGCGCCCTCTACGACCGGATGGACCACCCCCGCCCCTACCGCCTTATCGGCGTGGGCATCTCCGATCTCATGCCCGCCGGAGAGGCTGACCGCGAGACCGACCTGCTCGACCCGCAGGCCCGGACCCGCCGCGCCGCCGAAGACGCCACCGACAGGATCCGCGCCCGCTTCGGCCCCGACGCCATCCTCAAGGGACGCGCACTGAGATAAGGCGCCACCCGGCCCCTTCATCCTGGCAGAAAACCTCCGGGGGAGACGCCGAAGGCGGCGGGGGCAGAGCCCCCCGAACCCCGAGGCCAGAACGGGCCGAGACAGGGAGAACGCGGCGAAGCCGCTCCGCTTATTCCGCGGCCAGAGGCATCGCGCCCGGCGTCGCGTCGATGGCCCGTGCGATGACCGAGGTCACGATCCGCCTGACATTGTCGAAATTCCCGTTCGGCCGGATCAGCCGCTCGTTCATGTAAAGCGACCGGTCGATCTCGATCTGCACCGCGTGCCAGCCGCGCATGGGCCGACCGTAGCGCTGCGTCACATAGGCCCCGGCGAAGGGCGCATTGCGGCTCACGACGAGACCGGCCTGAAGGAACGCCGTCTCCAGCGCGTCCACCAGATCGCCCCGGGCCGAAGCGCCGAACCGGTCGCCGAGCACGACCTCGGGCCGCCGGGCGCCCGGACGGGCGACGCTGTCGAGCGCCTCGTGCGGCATGGAATGGAAATCGAGGATCACCGCCTCGCCGAACCGGTCATGGGCGCCCTGCATCAGACGGTCGAGTTCCTGATGGTAAGGATGCCATATCCGCTCGATCCGCTCATCGGCTTCCGCCCGGCCGAGCTTGCCGCGATAGATCGCGCGGCCATTGGCCACGACACGCGGGATCACGCCGAGCCCCGAGCTGATGCGCGGGGTCTGCACCACGCGCCCCACCCCGTCGATCACGCCGGGATCGAGCTCATCCGCACTCCGGTTGAGATCGATATAGGCGCGCGGGTATTCCGCCGCGAGCAGGGGCGCGCCAAGCTCGGGCGCGGCCTCGACCAGCATGTCCATGAAGGCATCTTCCGAGGACCGGATGCTGCGCTCGTCGAGCATGCTGGACCGCAGGAAACTGCGGGGATAATGGCGCCCCGAATGAGGCGAGGCGACGACCACGGATGTCGTCGGTTCGGACGGGCTCAACAGGCGGTAGGCCGGATGCATCGATGCGCCTCAACGAAGTCTGTTACCTCCTATATAGCGGCATTTTTTGCGGGGCCAAAAGTCCTTGAACCCCTTTCCGACTCCTTTTATAGACCGCTCACTCATGCGGAACGACGCGGCGGAGCTGTCTGGCCATATCGGCCTGTGCGCACCGGACCAGCCGAAACCACGTGGATATCGGGCGGTTAGCTCAGCGGTAGAGCACTACGTTGACATCGTAGGGGTCACTGGTTCGATCCCAGTACCGCCCACCAATCTGCCTTCCGAAGGAAGGTCAGGCGACAAACCGACTTTCCGAAGGAAGGTCCGGATCACCGGTTCGCAAGAACCAGACGGAATTTCGGGCGCATCGCCGCGCCGCGACGAAGGAGAAGACCGATGAAGGTCAAGAACTCGCTCCGCTCGCTCAAGCAGCGCCATCGCGATTGCCGCGTCGTGCGCCGCAAGGGCCGGGTCTACGTGATCAACAAGACCCAACGCCGGTTCAAGGCCCGCCAGGGCTGAGCCACGCCACGACCCGAGAACGAACCACGGATCAGGCCGCCCCCGGGCGGCCTTTTCGCGTGGCCCTCACGGCGCGGCCAGAAGCTCCGCTTCCACCTCTATCGCGAAATTCATGGGCAGGGCCGCCTTCCCGTTGGCCGAGCGCGCGTGCCGCCCCGTCTTTCGCCCGAAGACCCGCAGGATCAGGTCGCTGAACCCGTTCAGCACCAGGTGCTGCTCGACATGGCCCAGTGCGGAGTTCACCATCCCGAAGACCCGCACCCAGCCGGTGACGCGCGACAACGCCCCGATCTCGGCCTTCAGGTCGCGACCCAGCTGACCGAATGGCCCCGCGATCCGTCCCCCGCGTCCTGTTTCGGATGCCCCGAGACAAGCGCCCGGTCCCCGCGCAGGTTGATGAAGGAAAACGGCAGGTGCAGCCCCTCGGGCACCGCGATCGGAGGCGGCAGGACCAGCCCCGGTTCCTCCAGACGTCCTTCCGGTGTCATCTCCATGACTGTCTCCGACTGTCTCACCCGCGTATCGCATGATCATGCCGAACCGGCGTCCCGGCGTCCCGGCCTGGCCGGCCATCCCCTCCGCGAGATGGAAGGGCATGTCATCGCACGGACCGCGGGAACGAGGGCAGGATTTCCCGACAATTCGAACTATCCCGGCCTCCGGTAACCATTTGCAAAACCCTGCGCGCCATATTGGCCCGCATGACCCGCTCGTTTCTCGCCGCACTCGCCTTTGCATGCTGCCTCGCGCCCCCGGCCCATGCCGACGCGGGCGCCTTTCATGCCTCCGACGCCGATGGCAGCGGCAGCCTAACCTTTCAGGAATTCGTGACGCTCGTGGGGCACATGGCAAGCAGCGGCCGCAGGATCGCGGTCTATGTGCAGCACACGGGCCTTTACGGGATCGCCTTCGGTCGGGTGGACCGCAATGGAGACGGTCTCGCCACGCCGGACGAACTTCTCGCCGCCCAGGCCTGGATCGAGGCCTACGCCGCCCGCCACGACGCGACCGCCGCGACGCGCGTCCGCCGGCAATAGCGGGGTCTTCACGTGGTCTCGTAGCTCCGCTGGTCGTCGATCACCTTGCCGTCGTTGGGCAGGGTCCCGGGCTCCACGATTTCCACCCGCCCGCGCAGTTTCAGCACCGCGGCCACGCTCTCGGCCAGCACCTCCCGATCGGCTCCGGGCGCTTCGACCTGCACGGTCATCACGTCTTTTTCCCCTTCGCGCGTGGCGATGACGCGGGCCTTTGCCACCTCGTCATGGCGCGCCACGAACTCGGCCACCTGTTCGGGCCGCACGAACATGCCCTTGATCTTGGTGGTCTGGTCCGCACGGCCCATCCAGCCCTTGATCCGCATGTTCGTTCGCCCGCAAGGGCTCTGCCCCGGAAGGATCGCCGACAGGTCGCCCGTGGCGAACCGGATCAACGGATAGTCGGGGTTGAGCGTCGTGACCACGACCTCGCCCACCTCGCCCTCGGGCACCGGGTCACCGGTGCCGGGGCGCACGATCTCGACGATCACGCCCTCGTCGACGATCATGCCCTCCATCGCCTCGCTTTCGTAGGCGATGTTGCCCAGATCCGCGGTGGCATAACATTGCAGGCAGGCGATGCCGCGATCGGCGTATTCGGCCCGCAAACTTGGGAAGAGCGCACCGCCCCCCACCGCCGCCCGAGTGATCTTCAGCGTGACGCCCGCCGCATCCGCCGCGTCGAGGATCACCTTCAGGTAATCCGGCGTTCCGGCATAGGCGGTCGCGCCCACATCCTTCGCCGCGCGCACCTGCAACTCCGTCTGGCCCACGCCTGCCGGCAGGACCGCGGCGCCGACCGCGCGCGCGCCGTTCTCGAAGATCATTCCCGCCGGCGTCAGGTGATAGCCGAAGCAGTTCTGCACGATATCGCCTGCGCCAATGCCCGCCGCATGCAGGAACCGGCCCACGCGCCACCAGTCATGGCTGACGCCGCCGGGCTCGTAGATGGGGCCGGGGCTCTGGAACACATGGGCGAGGTTGCGCACCGGCAGACCGCCGAAAGGCGGCGCCTCGGCCTGTCGCGCCACGAGGTCGGATTTCCGCAGCACGGGCAGGCCCGCAAGGTCGTCCAGCGACGCCACCGCCGCCATCCCGTTCGAGGCCAGCTGCGCGTTCAGCTGCACCAGTTGCTGCGCCGCGCGCTCATCGGCGCTGCGCGTTTCCAGTGCGTCGTAGTGCTTGTCGTTTCTGTCCAGCATCAGCTCAGCCACCGTTTCCGCCGCCGATAGCTCCGCACATCGCGGAAGCTCTTGCGGCCCTCCTCGGACATGCCGAGGTAGAATTCCTTCACGTCCGGGTTCTCCCGCAGATCCGCCGCGGGTCCGTCCATCACCACGCGACCCGATTCGAGGATGTAACCGTAATGGGCGAACCTGAGCGCCACGTTGGTATTCTGCTCGGCCAACAGGAAGGTGACGCCCTGCTCCTCGTTCAGCCGCTTCACGATATCGAAGATCTGTTCCACGAGCTGCGGCGCGAGACCCATCGAAGGTTCGTCGAGCAGGATCATCTCCGGCCGGCTCATCAGCGCACGGCCGATGGCCGTCATCTGCTGCTCACCGCCAGACGTATATCCCGCCTGGCTCTTCCGCCGTTCCTTCAGGCGCGGGAAATAGGAATAGACGAGCTCCAGATCCTCGGCGATCGCCCCCTTGCCCTCCTTGCGCGTGTATGCGCCGGTCAGGAGGTTTTCCTCTACCGTCAGGTGTTCGAAACAGTGGCGCCCCTCCATCACCTGGATCACGCCGCGATCCACGAGGTCCGATGGGCTCAGATCTGCCACCGGCTCCCCTCGATAGCGGATCGAGCCCTTGGTCACCTCGCCGCGTTCGGAATGCAGCAGGCTGGAGATCGCCTTGAGCGTCGTCGTCTTGCCCGCCCCGTTGCCGCCCAGAAGCGCGGTGATCCCGCCCTTGGGCACCTTCAGGGACACGCCCTTCAAGACGAGGATCACGTGATTGTAGATCACCTCGATATTGCTGACCTCCAGAAGCGTCTCGGCCTCCCGGAATTCCGGGGCGACACCCTCGCCATGGGTCTCTGCGGGTTGGTCAAGCATGTCCGCGGCTCTCCTGTCGCGTCGGGCAAGGGGCACGCATCGCCCCTGCCTTCATCTTTCCGAAAATACGCAAATCCCGGCGGCGACACACGCGCCGCCGCCGGGGAGTTCGGATCAGCTGTCGCCACACTGGCTGGAGATGTTGTTCTCGGCCGCGAACTGCGCCGAGTCCTCCATCACCAGCGGCTGCGTGACGCTGTCGTCGGGCGCCACGAAGTCGGTGAGCGTCACCCACTCGGTCCCGTTCCACTGCGTCATGATCGCCATGCCGGTGCCGCCGTGATCCTCGCAGGAGACGGCGAATTCCGGGCCAATCATCGGAACGCCCAGCTCTTCCATCCGCGCGTTGGTCATCTCCAGCGCTTCCATCCCGTCACGCATCATCGCGGGTGTGATATCGGCGACATCGTGGATCTCCTGCGCCTTGCGGATGGCCTCGGCGGCCAGGATCGCCGCGTACATGCCGCGGGTATAGAGCACCGAACCGAGGTTCGTGCCGTCGCCAGCCCCGAGGCCCGCATCCAGCACATGTTCCTGGATCTCGGCGAAGACCGGCATGTCGCCCAGGCGGTTCATGTTCAGCGCGCGGTAGCCCGCCGCATCCTCACCGGACTGCGCCACGTCATGCTCGGCGCCCGCCCACCAGTTGCCGATGAAATTCTCCATCGGGAAACGGGTGTTGATGGCTTCCTGCACCGCGACCTGGTTCATCACGCCCCAGCCCCACATCACGACATAGTCGGGACGCTCGCGGCGGATCTGCAGCCACTGGTTGCCCTGCTCCTGACCGGGGCTGTCCACCGCGATCTGGCTAAGCTCGAACCCATGCATCTCCGACAGCGTCTCGAGCGTGCGGATCGGCTCCCGGCCATAGGCCGAGTTGTGGTACAGCAACGCGATGCTCTTGCCCTCGAGCGAGCCGTCATTCTCCTCCAGAAGCTGGTTCACGATCACGCTCGCCGCGTCCCAGTAGTTCGCCGGATAGTTGAAGACGTGACTGAACACGTCGCCATTGGCGGCAGAGGTCCGGCCGTAGCCCATCGTATGCAGCGGGATGCCATCGGCCGTCGCGCGCGGGATCAGCTGGTAGGTGATGCCCGTCGATAGCGGCTGGTAGACCAGCGAGCCCTCGCCCTTGGTCGATTCGTAGCACTCCACGCCGCGCTCGGTGTTGTAGGCCGTCTCGCAGCTGACGATGCGCAGGGGAACGCCGCCGATGCCGCCGTCCCGCTGGTTGAGCAGCGTGAAGTAATCCTGGTAGCCGTCCGAGAACGGGATGCCGCCCGCGGCGAAGGGCCCGGTCCGGTAGTGCAGGTCCGGAATGACCAGGTCCGCCAGCGCGGGGCCCGCGGCCATGGCGGTGGCAAGGGCCATCGTTGCTAGTTTTTTCATCGGGTTTTTCCTCCCATGGGTTGATCCGACTTTTTCTTTCGTCCCGGTTGGGTTCCGGGTTTCTCGCTTGGCGGTCCCCGGTCGGGGAACCACGACAACAGGGTGGGCGGGGTGGCCCACCGCGCCGCTCAATGCGGAAAGGGCCACAGTCTCAGTTTCTCCTTCAGAAGCGCCCAGAGTCGCGCCAGCCCGTGCGGCTCCTTGATGAGGAAGAACATGATCAGGGCGCCGACGATGACGAACTCGAAATGCGTCGCCAACGCCGGGTCCCATCCCAGGCCGCCGGCGAAGAAGTTCCTCAGCGCCACCGGCAGAAGCACCATGAAGGCCGCGCCGGCGAAGGAACCGAAGATGCTTCCCAGCCCGCCGATGATGATCATGAAGAGCACGAGGAACGACTTGAGGATGCCGTAGGCCTCACCGACCTCGACCGCGCCGAGATAGACGGTGAACAGAAGCGCCCCGGCGATGCCCACGTAGAAGGACGACACGGCGAAGGCCGACAGCTTCGCGCGCAGCGGGTTCACCCCGATGATCTCGGCGGCGATATCCATGTCGCGGATCGCCATCCACTGCCGCCCGAGCGCACCGCGCGTCAGGTTCCGCGCGACCCAGGCCAGCACGAAAACGAAGACGAAGCAGAACACGTATTTCACCCAGGCCTCGGCGTTCGGGCCGGTGACGGCGAAGCCGAACATCGAGCGTTCGGGCGCGCTGATCTGGCCCGAGGCGGAGTAGTTGTAGAACCATGGCACCTTGTTGAAGAGCCAGACGAGGAAGAACTGCGCCGCAAGCGTCGCCACCGCGAGGTAGAAACCCTTGATCCTCAGCGACGGCAGACCAAAGGCCACGCCGACGATCGCGGTCATCACCCCCGACAGGAGCGTGATCGTCACCATGTCCATCCATGGAAACGCCGTCATCAGCTTGTAGGAGGTGAAGGCGCCCACCGCCATGAACCCGCCGGTCCCCAGGCTGACCTGCCCGCAATACCCGGTGAGGATGTTCAGCCCGATCGCCGCGATGGCGTAGATCAGGAACGGGATCAGGATCGCGTTGGCCCAGTAGTCGTCGATGACGAAGGGCACGATGGCCAGCCCGACAATGAGCACGAAATAGTAGCGATACCTGTCGAAGGCGATCGGAAAGGTCTGGTTGTCCTCGGCATAGGTCGTCTTGAAATCGCCGGCCTCACGATAGAACATCAGATGCCCCTCCCGCTTGCGTCGCGCATGCCGATGGCGCGGTGAACGTCAGCCCACCACGCGACACGCCGTTCATGTTGGATGATCAGTCCGCGTCGACCTTGCGACGCGCGTAAAGGCCCACGACCAACCCGATCGCGGCCAGCACCGCCGTGGTCCAGTTCAAGGTCTGCTGTCCGAACAGCCCCGCCGCCAGGAAGAGGCCCGCGAACCAGAAGATCGCGAAGGCCACGGTCGTCACGATGGCCCACATCTTGCGCTCGCCGGTGCTGCGTCCGGTCGCAAACTCCGGCTTCCCGATATTCGGCTTCTGCAACTCGTCCAGTGCCATGACCCCGTGTCCTTCCCCTGCTGCGAACGGTGGACGCTCCCCGGCCGCCCGGGCGCATGTCGTCTCGACGCGAGCGGAAATATGGCACCCAAAATTCGCAAAGGTAAGCTTTTTCTGCCGCAGGCCGGAGCGGTCCAAATCCGGACAAACTATGACCATGATCTTCGTTAACCTTTTGGGCAGTATTTTTTCTGGAGGTCGCAATTATGTCGTATGCCGACACACCCCATGTTTCTCCCACAAAGCCCCAATCGGTTCCGGGCGCCATCGTCGATATCGTCGTCACCGTCGTCCGGGCCTTCATGGGCTCGCTTCTGGGCATTTCAACGGCGGCATTCTTCGGCGTTTTCGCCCTTGTCGTCTTCGCGGACATTTCGCTCGATATCGCGATCACCTCCGTCGCTCTGGCCATGAACGCGATGCTGCTGAGCCTCGTGGTTCTCGGCAATCTAGGGTCGCGCGACGACGGGTGATGCGAGTGGGGGACAGGCATCGCCCTACACCCTCTCGATGATCTTCTCGCCGAACAGGCCCTGCGGCCTGAAGACGAGGAAGACGAGCGCCAGCACATAGGCGAACCAGTTCTCGGTCGCGCCCCCGATCATCGGGCCGATGGCGAACTCGAACAGCGCCTCGCCCACTCCGATGATCAGGCCGCCGACGATCGCGCCGGGGATCGAGGTGAATCCCCCCAGCATCAGCACCGGCAGCGCCTTGAGCGCGATCAGCGACAGTGAGAACTGAACGCCCGATTTCGCGCCCCACATGATGCCCGCCACCAGCGCCACGATGCCGGCGAGCGACCAGACCAGCACCCAGACGTAGTTGAGCTTGATGCCCACGGAGAGCGCCGCCTGATGGTCGTCGGCGACCGCCCGCATGGCCCTGCCCTGCTTGGTGTACTGGGCAAAGGCGATCAGCCCGCCCACCAGCACCGCTGCGATGATGGCCGCCGAGATGTCCAGGTTGTCGATGAAGAACCCGTAGCCGAAGATCTCGAAGGTCGCGAGGTCGATGGCATCGTTGATCCCCTGCGGCAGGCCGACATCGAGGTTGCGGATCTCCGAGCCCCACATCAGGTCCGAGACACCTTCGAGGAAATAGGCAAGCCCGATGGTCGCCATGAAAAGGATGATAGGCTCCTGCCCGACAAGGTGCCGGAAGACGAACCTCTGCACGAGATAGGCGAAAGCGATCATGACAACGACGGTCAGCGCGATGGCGGCCAGCGCTGGCACCTCCCAGCCGAAATAATGGACGTCGGTGCCGAAGATCTCGTTGATCAGATGCCCGAACGGCACGCGTCCCTGCTGGATGCCCACCAGCGTCATCGCCGCGAACAGCGCCATGACCCCTTGCGCGTAGTTGAAAATGCCCGACGCCTTGAAGATGAGCACGAAGCCCAGCGCCACGAGCGCGTACATCACCCCGTTCAGAAGGCCGTTGAACGTGACCTCCATGGCGAAAATCAGTTGGTCGGGCATGCGCGGCCTCCCTCGCTCGGAGTATCGGTGCGGGTAATGTGCGGGATGTGATGGGCGCGATCAGTCATGTGCGACCCCCAGATAGGCGTCGATGACCTCCTGGTTGGTGCGCACCTCGTCGGGCGTGCCGTCGCCGATCTTCTTGCCGTAATCCATCACCACGACCCGGTCGGAGAGGTCCATGACCACCCCCATGTCGTGTTCGATCAGCACGATGGTCGTGCCGAACTCGTCGTTCACGTCGAGGACGAAGCGGCTCATGTCCTCCTTCTCCTCGACATTCATGCCCGCCATGGGCTCGTCCAGAAGCAGGATCTGCGGCTCGGCGGCCAGCGCGCGGGCCAGTTCGACCCGCTTCTTCAACCCGTAGGGCAGACGGCCGACCGGCGTCTTGCGAATGTTCTGGATCTCGAGGAAATCGATGACTTCCTCGGCCTTCTGGCGGTTCGCGACCTCTTCGCGCTGGGCCTTTCCCCACCAGAAGGCCTGGTCGAGGAAATTGGCGCTCATGTGGTTGAGACGGCCCGTCATCACGTTGTCGAGCACCGTCATCCCCTCGAATAGCGCGATGTTCTGAAAGGTTCGCGCGATCCCCTGCCGCGCGATCTGGAAGGGCTTCATCGGTGGCCGACGCTCCCCGCGATACCAGACCTCTCCGTCCTGCGGGTGGTAGAAGCCGGAAATAACGTTGAGCATCGATGACTTGCCGGCGCCGTTGGGCCCGATGATCGCCCGGATCTCACCCTCGCGGATGTCGAAGGAGATATCCTTGATCGCCTCGACGCCTCCGAATCGGAGCGTGATGTTCTTCATCTCCATCACCACGCCGCCGATCTTGCGGCCATCGGCGGTGACGTGATCCTCCGCGTCCGCGGTGTGGCCGCTCTCGTGGATCGCCGCGTCCAGAACTTCGCGGCTCGCTGCCGGATCGCTCATTCCCGTCCCCCTCCCGCCAAAAGCGTCACGACGCCGACAAGCGTCCCATAGACCGCGAGCGCCACCGCGAGGGGCAGCAGTCCGCTGTCGCCGTAGCCCGCGAGATGGACAGCGCCGATGCCACAGCCCCCGGTGACCGCCCCGGAAAGTCCCGGTACCCAGGAGCGCCGAGCCACCCGCCCGATCACGGCCGCAAGCGCCAGCCCCAGGACCGCAAGCGCGGCGCCCGCCGCCAGTGCAGTCGCGTCGGCAGTCATTGCCCTCATTCCGCCGCCACCTTCTCGCCGGACGTGTCGCCAACCACCGCGGCGTCGCGGATCTCGAGCGTGGCGCGGATCTTGCCCTTGCGCCCGTCCTCGTAGGTCACTTCCGTCTCCGTGTATTGCTCCGACCTGCCGGAATAGAGCGCCTCGATCAGGTCGCCGTATTTCTCCTCGATGATCCGGCGGCGCACCTTGCGGGTGCGGGTCAGTTCGCCGTCATCGGCGTCGAGTTCCTTGTGCAGCACGAGGAAGCGATGGATCTGGCATCCCGACAGCATCTCGTCATCGGCGAGGCTGCGGTTCACCTCCTCCACATGGGACTGGATCGTCGCCATGACCTGCGGATGGCCCGCAAGCTCCTGGTAGGAGGCATAGGAGATGTTGTTGCGCTCGGCCCAGTTGCCCACCGCCGTCAGGTCGATATTGATGAAGGCGCAGCACATCTCGCGGCCGTTGCCGAAGACCACCGCCTCGAGGATGTTGGGGTAGAACTTGAGCTTGTTCTCGACGTATTTCGGCGCAAAGAGCCGCCCGTCTGCCATCTTGCCCACGTCCTTGGCGCGGTCGATGATCCTGAGCTGGCCGCTTTCCTCCTCGAAATAGCCCGCGTCTCCCGTGGCGACCCAGCCCTCGGCGTCCTTGGTGTCTGCGGTCGCCTCGGGGTTCTTGTAGTATTCCACGAAGGTGCCGGGAGACCGGTAATAGACCTCGCCGTTCTCGCCGATCCTGACCTCGACGCCCGGGGTCGGCACGCCGACCGTATCGGCGCGCACACCGCCGTCGGGCTGCTGGGTGATGAAGACCGAGGCCTCGGTCTGGCCGTAGAGCTGCTTTAGGTTGATCCCCAGCGAGCGCCAGAACTCGAAGATTTCCGGCCCGATCGCCTCGCCCGCGGTATAGGCCACGCGCACGTTGGACATGCCTGCGCGGTTGCGCACCGGGCCGTATACCAGGATATCGCCCAGCCGGTACTTCAGCCGGTCCCAGAGGCCCACGGGTTCGCCGTCCATCAGCTTGGGGCCGACCTTGCGGGCGTGATCCATGAAGTAGTGAAACATGTTGCGCTTGAGCGGCTTGGCATCCTCCATCCGGATCGTCAGGATGGTGATCCGCTCCTCGAAATAGCGCGGCGGGGCGAAGAAATAGGTGGGCCCGATCTCGTGCAGGTTCTCGTACATCGTGGCCGGGCTTTCCGGGCAGTTCACGCAGAACCCCGTCCAGTAGGCCTGACCGATCGAAAAGATGAAATCGCCCACCCAGGCCATCGGCAGATAGGCGAGCACCTCGTCGCTTTCGCGCAGGTGGTCGAACTCGCTCGAGGCCTTCGACGCCTCGATGATGTTGCGGTTCGACAGGACCACGCCCTTCGATTTGCCGGTGGTCCCGCTGGTGTAGAGCATCACGCAGGTACTGTCGTAATCCAGTTCCGCTTCCCGCGCGGCGAGTTCCTTTTCGAACCGCTCGCGGGCGGCGCGCCCCTCGGCCTGTATGGTCGCCAGCGAATGCAGTCTCGTGTGGTCGTATTTCCTCAGGCCCCGCGGGTCCTGGTAGATGATGTGCTCGATCTGGTGAAGGCGCTCCTGCACCTCGATGGCCTTGTCGACCTGCTCCTGATCGCCCGCGATCACGAAGCGCGCGCCGGAGTGTTCCAGCACGTAAGCCATCTCCTCGGCCACCGCGTCCTGGTAGAGCGGCACGGGAACCGCGCCCACCTTTTGCGCCGCGACCATCGACCAGTAGAGCGCGGGGCGGTTGCGTCCGATGACAGCCACGTGGTCGCCGCGCTCCACGCCCAGCGCAAGCAGGCCCATGGCGATGGCCTCGATCTCCTCGGCGGTTTCCGCCCAGGTCCAGCTCTGCCAGATGCCGTATTCTTTTTCGCGATAGGCCGGCTTGGAACCGAACTGCACGGCGTTTCGCGCAAGAAGCGCAGGCACGGATTGAGGCGCGCCCGGAGGCGCGGTAACGTCTGCCAAAGTCTGTCCTCCCTTCGCGTCGCCCTCCCAAGGCGCCGCGCCCACGACGTCCCGTCATTCGCGGGTCAGCCGATGCCGATATCGTGGCGAAGCTTTTGTGTCCGTCAAGTTTTACCTGACTTTTTCTCAATCCTTACGAATTGTAACAGCGCGCCGGAGACGGTTGACGGCTCGGACCCACGCAGGACACTGCGGCAAGGGACGAGGATCTGCGGGAGGAGGCGATGGCGCGGGGCGCGGAAAAGGATCATCTGACACGCGCGGGCCTGAACCTGATCCAGCAGGCCCTGTCGATCTATGACAGGGAGTTGCGGCTGGCGGTCAGCAACCGGCCCTTCCAGACCATGTTCGGGCTGCCCGAGCATCTCGTGACCCCCGGCGCCAGTTTCGAGGAAACGATCCGCTACCTCGTGGAGGCCGGCGAATACGGCGAGGTCGGCGTCCCGGCGGCGTTCATACGCGATCGGGTCGAGGCCGCGCGCGCCTTCGTGCCCCATTACATGGAACGACGCCGCGCCAATGGCCGGACGATCTCGGTCGAAGGCTCGCCGCTGCCGGGCGGGGGCTGGGTGACGGTCTATACCGATATCACCGCGGTCAAGCGGCAGGAGGAGCTATTGCGCGGCCGCTCGGAGGTGCTGAGCGACCAGCTTCTCGAACATGCCGAACAGCTCGCCCACACCAACCGGCGGCTCGAGGCCACGATTGCCCAGCTCGAGGAGGCAAAGCGCGAACTCACCGAGATGGAGGCGCGCACCCGGCTGACGACCGAGATGACGCCGGCCCATATCGGCCATGTCGACCGCGAGCGCGTCTACACCTTCACCAACCGTCGCCTCGCCACGCTCTTGCCCGACCGGGGCAGCGACATCGTGGGCCTGAGCTTCGAGGACGCACTGGGTCCCGTCGCGCATCGCCTGCGGCCCTCGCTCGACCGCGCGCTTGCCGGGGAGGCCAGCGTTCTGGAATTCACCGAACCGGCCTCGGGCCGGCGCATCCGCACCGCCTTCACACCCGATCAGGTCGACGCGGGTCAGCCGATCAACGGCGTGTATCTCCTGTCCACCGACGTCACCGAAGAGGCACAGGCGCGCGCCGCGCTGGCGCAGACCCACAAGCGCGAACTGGCGGCGCAACTGACCAGTGGCCTCGCCCATGACTTCGCCAACCTGCTCACGATCATCCTCGGTCTTCAGGGCCGGCTCGAGAAGATGGACCTGCCCGAGGGCGCCAAGGAACTGATCGGCGCGACGCAGACGGCGGCACGGCGCGGCGGGCTTCTGTTGGACAAGATCGCACGGATATCGGGACCGATCGACATGCGGCCCGTCCCGGTGGTCCTGCGCGATTTTCTCGACAGTTTCGCGCCGCTCGCCCGCGCGCCCCTGCCGCCGGGCATCTCCTTCGGCTATGCTTGCGACATCTCGCACGCGGCGCTGCTGCTGGATGCGGGCAGCCTTCAGGACAGCCTGCTGAACCTCGTGCTGAACGCCCGCGACGCCATCGGCGCCTCGCCGGGAGAGATCGCGCTGACGGTCCGCGAGGTTCAGAACACATGGCTCGACATCGCCGTGTCGGACACCGGCCCCGGTTTCGGGCCGGATGCGCTCGAACATGCGCTCGATCCGTTCTTCACGACAAAGGGCGAAGGCGGCTCGGGCCTCGGCCTGTCGATGGTCTACGACATGGCGAAGCTTGCCGGCGGGCATGTGCGGCTCGCCAACCTGCCGGGTGGCGGCGCCATGGTCACGCTGCGCCTGCCCCTGAAACCCGCCGAGGCGGAGGCGCGGCCACGGCTTGTCATGGTGGTCGACGACATGGCCGAATTGCGGGCCGCGGTGCGCATGACACTGATCGACATGGGCCATCAGGTGATCGAGGCCGCCACGGTCGAGGAGGCGCTCGCGCTCAGCGACATTCCCGGGCTCGACTGGGTCATATCCGACCTGCGCCTCGGCGGTGAGGACGGGGTGAGCCTGCTGACGCGCCTTGCACGGCGCGCGCCGGGGCTGCAGCTTGCCCTGATGACGTCCGTACCTGCCAGCGACCCGAGGCGCCGCGAGGCCGCATCGCGCTGGCCGGTGCTGCAAAAACCCGTGGATCGCGTGCATCTCGTTCGGCTCTTCGCGGAGGACGTGGCGGCATGACCGAACCTCTGGTCGCGATCCTCGATGACGAGCCGCAGATCCGGACCATGCTGTCCGAGGCGCTGACGGAGGCCGGGTTTCGCACCGCCGCCTTCGCGCGCGCCACCGAATTCGAGGCGGCGCTGAAACGCCAGACGCCGGATGTCTGTCTGGTCGATCTGGGCCTGCCGGACCGTGACGGGCTTGCGCTGGTGCACCGGCTGGCGCTGGAATCGGGGGCGGCGATCATCATCATCTCGGGCCGCGCGCAAGTGCAGGACCGGGTCACCGGGCTGGAACTGGGCGCGGACGACTACATCATCAAACCCTTCGACCCCGCCGAGGTCGTGGCCCGCATCCGTGCCCGCCTGCGCGGGTCGCGCGCCCGCCCGGAAACGCATCAGACGGCGGAGTTCAACGGCTGGACTGCCCATTTCGACCGCTACCTTCTGGTGTCGGCGGACGGCACCGAAGTGGCCATGTCCCATGCCGAGGGCGAGGTCCTGCGCCTGTTCCTGCAAAGCCCGAAACGGCTGATTTCCCGTAGCCAGATGCAGGAAAGCCTTGGTGGCGCGGCCGGCGAAAGCTTCGACCGGGCCATGGACGTCCGCATCTCGCGGCTGAGGACGAAACTGGGCGAGGACCCAAAGAACCCGCGCCTGATCAAGACGATCTACGGCGCGGGCTACATCTTTCTGGGGGACGTGACGTGGCGCTGACGGGTTCATGTTGTCTTGGCCGCCGCTCTCGGCTGTAGTGGCGCCATGGGCTACAGCATCGACCTCGAGGAGACGCGCTTCGGCTTCCCGTCGCTCAAGACACTTCTCGCCAAGGCCTCGCCGGAACGCAGCGGCGACCGGCTGGCGGGCCTCGCCGCCGACGGACCGGTGGAACGGCTGGCGGCGCAGTTGCGCCTTGCCGACCTGCCGCTGTCGGAGCTGGCGCAGGACGTGCTGGAGGTGGATGGCGACGACGTGACCGCGCTGATCCTCGAGGGCTGGGACAGGGATGCCTTCGCGCCCGTGTCCCACCTGACCGTCGGCGGCTTCCGCGACTGGCTGCTTGCGCCGGAAACCGACGCCGATGTGCTTGCGGCCCTGACCCCCGGCCTGACGCCCGAGATGGTCGCGGCGGTGTCAAAGATCATGCGCGCGCAGGACCTGATCGCCGTGGCACGCAAGGTTCGCGTCATCACGCGCTTCCGCTCGACCATCGGGCTGCCGGGCCGCATCTCGACCCGCAACCAGCCCAACCACCCGACCGACGACAGCCGGGGCATCGCGCTCTCGGCGCTCGACGGGCTGCTGATGGGCGCGGGCGACGCGGTGATCGGCGTGAACCCGGCCACCGACACGCTGGAGGATTACATCCGCATCTGCGAGGTGCTGGAGGCCATCCGGACGCAGCTCGACATCCCCACGCAGCATTGCTGCCTCGGGCATGTGACGACCGCGATCTCGGCGATCGAGGCGCGCGCGCCGGTCGATCTGGTGTTCCAGTCCGTCGCCGGATCGACAAAGGCGAACGACGGCTTCGGCGTGACGCTTTCCATGCTGGACGAAGCGCATGAGGCGATCCGCGCGCTCGGCCGCGCGCCCGTCGGCGCCAACCTGATGTATTTCGAGACTGGACAGGGCGCCGCGCTTTCGGCCGACGCCCATCACGGCATGGACCAGCAGACGATGGAGGCGCGCGCCTATGCCGTGGCAAGACGCTATTCCCCGCTTCTGGTCAACACCGTCGTGGGCTTCATCGGCCCCGAATACCTTGCCGATGGCAAGCAGATCATCCGCGCGGGGCTGGAGGATCATTTCTGCGGCAAGCTTCTCGGCCTGCCGATGGGCGTCGACATCTGCTACACCAACCATTCCTTCGCCGATCAGGAGGACATGGACCTGCTGCTGACCGCGCTGGCCGCCGCCGGGGTCAGCTTCGTCATCACGGTGCCGGGCGCCGATGACATCATGCTGAACTACCAGTCGCTGTCCTTCCACGACGCGCAGTTCATCCGCGAGACGCTCGGCCACCCACCGGCCCCAGAATTCGAGGCCTGGATGGAGGCGCGCGGCATCGGCACGCCCGACGCCGACCTGCCGAGCCTCGAGGCCGCACTCGGCGCGCTGCGTCTGCCCGCCGCATGAAACCGCCCAGCCGAAACGCGGTCCCCGGAGACATCGCCGCCATCACCGAGGCGCGGCTCACCTTCGGGCAGAGGGGCCGTGCGCTCGACACCAGGGCGGCGCTGCGTTTTTCGCTCGACCATGCCCGCGCGCGGGAGGCAGTTATGGCGGAGCTCGACATGGCGCGCATTGCCGGCCATCTCGCCGAGGCCGGGCTGGAGCATCGAAGCGTCACAAGCGCCGCCGCCACGCGCGACGCCTACATCCGCCGCCCGGATCTGGGCCGAACCCTGCCCGGGGCGGAGGCTGAGCGTCTGGCCGGCGCGGGTCCAGTGGACGTCGCAATCGTGCTGGGCGACGGACTGTCCGGCATCGCCGCAAACCTGGCGGGACCGGCCTTCGTTACGGCCCTTGCCACGCGCCTGTCGGCGGCGGGCCTGAGCCATGGCCCCGTCGTCATCGCCGCGCAGGCCCGCGTCGCATTGGGCGATCCCGTCGCCATGGCGCTCGGGGCGCAGACGGTGGTCGTGGCGCTTGGCGAACGTCCGGGGCTTTCGGCGGCCGACAGTCTCGGCGTCTACATCACCCGCGCGCCCCGCATCGGCACACCGGACAGCGCGCGCAACTGCCTGTCGAACATTCGCGAGGGCGGCATGGATGTGGAAACGGCCGCCGACCGCGCCATGGCGCTGATCCGGACGATGCGGCGGATCGGGACAAGCGGCGTCGCGCTCAGCCAGCACATCGCCGGGGCAGGCTTGCCGGAACGCTAGCCCAGCCGGGCCGCGGCATCGCAGAGGACCCGGACACCGGTGGCGAGATCCGCGTCGGCGGTGTCCTCGGCGAAATCATGACTGATCCCCTTGATGGACGGCACGAAAAGCATCGCGACAGGCAGCACGCGCGACAGGTTCGAGGCGTCGTGCAAGGCCCCCGACGGCATCGACCGCCAGCGCCCCGGCGCCACCGCTTCCGCGGCCTCGGCCAGCACATCGTGCAGGCCCCGATCCATCGGAACCGGTGTGAGGTCCTGACGCAGGCGCACTGCGTCAATCGTGCAACCGCTCATCGCCGCGACCTCGTCCAGAAGCGCCGTGATCGCGGCCTCCATCCGGTCGAGCCGCTCCGCGTCTATATCCCGCCATTGCAGCGTGAACTCCGCCCGCCCCGGTACGATGGAGGACGCGTTGGGATGCACGCGGATATGGCCGATGGTCCAGACGCTCTGCGGCGTCACGATATTGGCGAAACGCTCGGGCAGCATGGCCGAGACACGCGCGGCGGCGGCAAAGGCATCCGCCCGCTGACCCATGGGTGTCGTGCCCGCGTGGTTCTGCTGCCCCGTGACCGTCACCGAAAGCTGGCGAAGGCCCACGATACCCGTGACCACGCCCACGGCCTCCCCGGCGGCGTCGAGCACGGGACCCTGTTCGATATGCGCCTCGATGAAGGCGCTGAACCGATCCGCATCGACGAAATCCCCGGCCCGATCCGCGACACGCGCCCGCGCCGTCGCAAAGCCCGTCCCGTCGGTGGCCACCAGCGTATCGGCGTCGTCCAGCGCAAGCTTGCCCGACCAGACGGCCGATCCGGTCAGCGCCCCGAACCGCCCTTCCTCGTCCTGGAAACTCACCACGGACACGGGCGGCCCGCCATTTTCGCGCGCCGTCCGCGCGACTTCCAGCGCCGCCACCACACCATAGGCCCCGTCGAGCCATCCGCCCTCGGGCTGCGTGTCGGAATGCGACCCCATCAGGAGGCTCTGCCCCTCGCCCGGCGCCAGCCCGAAGAGATTGCCGACCGGGTCCATCCGCACCTCGAGCCCCGCCGCCTCGAACCGCTCGGCCAGCCACGCGCGCGCCGCGAGGTCCGGGTCGGAAAAGGCGGGGCGGCGCACGCCCTTGGTGTCCGCGTCTCCGCCGAAGCTACGCAGGGTTTTCAGGTCGTCGAGGAACCGGTCGATATCTGGTGTCATGGCGACGTGATCGCAGACCGGCGCGGGGTCGTCCAGCCCCATGGCGCCCGCGCGCCGCCCCTTGCGCTCCGGTGCGGCCTGCCGCATCACCCCCGCGAACCGGAACAGGAGGCCACAATGGGCGAGCTCGTTCTCATCCGCCACGGTCAGGCGAATTCCGCCGCCAATGACGAGGCCGGCTATGACCGGCTGTCGGAGCTGGGCCACCAGCAGGCGCGCTGGCTCGGCGACTGGCTGCGCACCCATGAGGCCCCTTTCGACCGCGTTCTGATGGGCAGCCTGCGCCGGCATCGCGAAACCGCCGAGGCCATGGGCGACATGGGCGCCGAGCGCGAGGTCGATGCCCGGCTGAACGAGCTCGACTATTTCAACCTGACCGCCGCGCATGCCGCCCATACCGGCGCCACACGGCCCCACACGCCCGACGAATTCGTCAGCCACATCCGCGACGTGATGGAGGCCTGGGCGCGTGCCGAGATTCAGGGCGAGGAAAGCTACGCCGATTTCGAGGCGCGCGTGTCCGAGATCCTCACCATCGCCGCGCGGCCCGGACGGCGCGTGCTCTGTGTCACCTCGGGCGGCGTGATCGGGATGATGGTGCGCCACATCCTCGACCTCGACCCCGCGCGCATGGCGCATCTTCTTGTGCCGATCCGCAACGCATCGATCCACCGGGTCGCGGTGCTGGCACAGGGACACATCCTCGCGGGCTTCAACGCCACGCCGCATCTGGACATGCCGGACCGGGTCCATGCCCGGACGGAATACTGACGGAGGCAAGCGGATGACGCATTTCTGGGTCCGCGCCGAGGAACGCCCGAACGAGGCCCGCGTTGGCCTGACCCCTGACGGGGCCGCCGCCCTGATCGCCAAAGGCTTCTCCGTCACGGTCGAGGAGTGCCCTGCGCGGGCGATCCCCATCGACGGGTATCGCGCGGCGGGCGCCCGTGTCGCACCGCCCGGCTCATGGCGGGACGCACCGCGCGACACCATCGTCTTCGGCCTGAAGGAACTGGACGAGGACGGCACCCCGCTGATCCATCGGCACATCATGTTCGGCCATGCCTACAAGGGGCAACCCGCCGGGCAGGTGCTTCTGCGCCGTTTCCGGGATGGCGCCGGCACGCTCTACGACCTGGAATACCTCACCGACGAGACCGGCCGCCGCGTCGCCGCTTTCGGCTATTGGGCGGGCTATGTCGGGGCGGCTCTGTCGCTGCTGGCGTGGACGGCGCAAAAGGCGGGGGAGATCGCAGGACCGGTCGCACACGTGACCGACGCCGCATCCCTGCGTGAGCGGATCGCCGAAGCACTCGTCAACGACCGCCCCCGCGTCCTGATCATCGGCGCGAAAGGTCGCGTCGGCACCGGCGCGGGCGATCTCTGCGACGCGATGGGCCTGCCCGTGGCGCGATGGGACATGGCGGAGACCGCCCATGGCGGCCCGTTTCCCGAAGTGCTGGAGCACGAGGTCTTTCTCAACTGCATCCTCGCGACCCCGGGCGTTCCCGTTTTCGTGCCGGAAAGCGCCAGAACGGCGCCGCGCGCGCTTGGCGTGATCGGCGATATCGCCTGCGATCCGACCTCGGATTTCTCACCCGTGAAGGTCTACGACGCCGTCACCGACTGGAACCGCCCCGCGCGGCGCGTCCATGGCGCACCACCGCTCGACGTCATGGCCATCGACAACCTGCCCTCGCTTCTGCCACGCGAAAGTTCGGAGGATTACGCGGCGCAGCTCCTGCCGACGCTTGCGGCGCTCGACGCGATGGACGGCGGCGTCTGGGCCCGCGCCGAAGCCGAGTTCGAACGCCATGTGAAGGCGCTCTGACCCGCCCCTTCATCCTGGCCGGAAAACTCCGGGGGAGGCCCGCAAGGGCCGGGGGCAGAGCCCCCTTCCCATGCCCGGAAGCATCACATCAGGTCGTCTTCCGCGTCGGCAATATCGAGGCCCATCGCCTCCGCCCCCGCCTCGAGGTGGTCGGAGAAATGCGGACTGCCCAGCAGGTAGTCGGCCGTGGGCACCGTGGCCTCGGCCCGCGCGGTCGCCACCGCCTCGTCCCAGTCGTCGGCCTCGAAGGACCCACGCCCGATCCAGAACAGCGCGACAAGCTCCGTCGCCTCGTCTTCGTTCAGACGGTCGAGAAACGCCCGGAGCTCCCCCTCCGCACGATCAAGCTCGTGCCCCATGAGGATCACCTGTGCCACCTTGCGAACGGAAATCTCCATCGACGCGTCTCCCTGTCTTCGCGGATCGAGGCAGTGTGCGCGCCATGCCACCTGCGTCCTTGATCGATGTCAAGCTACCGGCGGAAGAAGATCCACTCGTAAAGCCCCGTGGGCAGAAACCGGGAGAAGCGGAACAGGAGGCTGAAGCCGAAGGGAAACGCCTTGTGGAAACTGTCACCGCTCATCTGGTCGAACACCTCCCGAGCGGCCGTCTCGGGCGACATCATGAAGGGCTTCGAATGCGGGTTGTCGTCCTGCATGCGGGTATCGATGTAGCCGGGATTGGCCAATTGGACCGTCACGCCCGTGTCCCGCAGATCGCCGTGCATCGATTCCGCCAGCGCCATCAACCCCGCCTTCGACGCGGAATAGCCGATCGATTCCGGCAAGCCGCGATAGGCCGAAAGCGATCCGATCATCACGATATGCCCCGCGTCGCGGTCCACCATCGGACGGATCACCCGGCCGATGACCCGCGCGGCCCCCGTCAGGTTGACGTCGAACATCTGCTCCACGCGGTCGGTGTCCCAGTCCTGCGCCTTCAGAAGCGTGGCAAGCCCGGCCAGGAACACCAGCCCGTCGATCTCGCCGACCTCCTCGACCGCGGCGGCCACACTCTCGCTGTCGGAGATGTCCACCGTCACGTAGCTTGCCCGCCCCGGAAGCTCGGCCACGACCTCCTTCAGGCGGTCCTCGGAACGGGCGGAGACGATCACCTCGACACCCGCGCGGCTCAACTTGTGGGCCAGCGCGCGGCCGAGCCCCTCGGAGGCACCGACAAGCCAGTATCGTTTTCCGCTCCAGTCTCGCATGGGAACCTCCTCGTGTCAGTCAGGTCTCGGGCATCACGCCGCGGCCGGTTGCGGGGCGGGCAACGGCGTGACCGTCAAAAGCGCCATCGCCCCGAGTTTAAGGATGCAGGGCACCAGCGCATAGAGCCATGTCAGAAGCTGCAGCGCCTCGGCCGAATTCGCGGCCCCCGCAGCGGCAGAATAGCCCACGGCGTCGAGCGCGGGCAAAAGCAACGCCGCCGCCAGCGCAAGCGCCGCCTTCTGGACGAAGGCCCAGAGGCCGAACGCCGCGCCCGCCTCCGGCGCGACCTCCTCCATGCGCCGCGCGAAGAGCGCCGGAAGGATCGCGAAATCCGCGCCCAGCGCCGCGCCCGAGACGAGGCACACGATTGCGAACGCCCCGACGGCCCCGGCCTCCAGCGTCAGGACGACGGAAAAGCTCGCGATGGCCAGCGCCATAGCCGCCAGCAGCATGGGCCGTTCGCCGAAGCGCGTGGCCAGCCGCGACCAGACCGGGGCCGAGGCCGCCGCCGCGAGGAAGAAAAGGATAAGAAGCGGGCCTTCCCACCCCTCGGCATCCAGAACGCTGCCGACAAAGAACAGGAAAAGGGTCGAGGACACCGCCACGGGCGCCGCGTTCATCAGGGCGATCAGCAGAAGACGCCGCGTCAGGCCATCGGACAGGATGGTCCGGAATCCCGTCGGCGCGTTCTGCGCGCCACGGCCCCATTGGCCTCGCATGAGCAGCAGCGCCACGAGGCACAGGATCGCGAAAGCGACGGCAAAGCCTGCATAGGGCCGGCCCGTCGCCTCCAGCAGCGTCGGCGCCACGGCCGCGGCGCAGACGCCCAGCAGCGCCCCCGTCTCGCGCCAGCCGGCAAGTTTCAGGTGCCCCGCCCCGCCCAGCTGGCCCGCCGCCTGCACGCCCTCGGCATACATCGAGATCGTCAGGAAAGAGAAGGCCGAGAAGAGCCCCGTCATCGTGATCCCGAACCACAGGAGCGGGGCGACGGGCGGCTCCACGGCGAAGAGGCCCAGCATCGACAGCGCCAGAAGCGCCACGCCGATCCCCACGGCGATCCCGCGCCGGGCCCGCAGCCGCGCCGACAGCCAGCCCAGCAGCGGATCCTGCACCACGTCGATCAGGCGCAGCGCGAAGAGCACCCCGGCAAGTGCCGTCAGCCCGACACCGTAGGACGACGCGTAATAGGCCGGGGCGTGGATGTAGATCGGCAGACCGGCCGCCGACAGCATCGCGGCGAACACCGCGTAGCCCGGGAGGCTGACGCGGTCGGACGGGCCGGAGGTCCCCATGTCAGGAAACCTCGTGTCCGGGCGGCTCGGGCCGGGCGCGGTAGGGCGCGCCCTTCCACCAAAGCTTCAGCGCCTGCCAGTGGATCAGCGCGAAGACCCGGCGCGCGCCGAAGGGCCGGCGCAGGGCCGCGCGCAGGATCCCGCCCGTGGTCAAGGGCGCGCGGCGTCCCGTGAGCGTGGCGTAAAGCCCCTCGTTCCCGGTGCCATAGTCGATCCAGACCCCGATGCGGTCCGCGCGGATATCGAAACGGAACGTGTAGCCCCCTTCGATGGGCTGGAAGGGCGAGACGTGAAAGATCTTCTGCGCGCTCAGCGTATCCTCGCGCGTGAGCGGCCGGTGATCGTCTTGGGCACAGAGATAGGAATGCCGGTCGCCGAACGTGTTCGACACCTCGGCGATGACCGCGCGGAGCGCGCCGTCGCGGTCATGGGCCAGCCAGAAGCTGACGGGATTGAACACATGCCCCATGGTGCGCGGCTGCGCGAGCAGCATCAGCTTGCCGTCGGTCACATCTTCGAGGCCATGGGTCTTGAGCACCTCGCGCGCCCATTGCGCGCCGCGTCCCTGCTTGGGCTGACCGCCATGGTCCCTGTCCCAAAGCGACAGGAACCCCGCGCGGTTGCGTCCGAAGATCCACGGCGCGCGGGGGCGTTCGGTCTCGGCGTCGACCATCACGTAGTCGATGCCGTATTTGAACGCGTTCTCGACCGCGCCCCGGCGTCCGTGAAACGTCTCGCCTCTGATATGATCGACGCCTGTGCTCATGCGGCGACCGAGACCTTCGCATCGCGGGCCGCGATGGCCTCCACCACGTCCATGGCGCTGCCATAGCCATCCTCGTGGAAGCCGTTCTTCATCCAGGCCCCGCAGAACCATGTCGCGTTGTCGCCGTTCATCGCTCGAATCGTCCCCTGTGCCGCAAGCGCGGCCAGATCGTAGACCGGGTGGCGGAAGGTGGTCACATCATAGATCAGTCGCTCATCGATGGGCGCGCGTGAGTTCAGCGTCACGAAAAGCGGGTCGCTCTCGGGGATCGGCTGCAGGCAGTTCATCCAGTAGGTCAGGTCGATGGGCCCGCCTTGGCGATCCTGCCGCTCGGTGTAGTTCCAGCTCGACCACGTGATCCGGCGCTTGGGCATCGCGGAGGCGTCGGCATGCAGCACCGCCTCGTTGGGCTGGTAGCGCACGGCGCCCAGCGCGGCGGTTTCCGCCGGCGTCGGATCGGCCAGCAGGCGCAGCGTGTCGTCGGAATGGGTCGCGAAGACGACCTCGTCGAAGGGCTCGGGATGACCTTCGCGGATCACCTCCACCCCGCCGGGCGTGCGCCGCACGGCGTCGATGGGCGCGGCGAGGCGGATATCCACGCCGCGGCGCCGCATCGCCATTTCCAGACGCGTCACGTATTCGATGGACCCGCCCTGCACCGTCCACCACTGGTGCTGTCCGCTGGCCTGCATCAGGTGATGGTTGCGGAAGAACCGGACCAGCGCCTGCGCCGGGAAATCCATGATCTCCTCCTTGGGGGTGGACCAGATCGCGCCGGAGATCGGCGTGAGGTAATAGTCGCGGAACCACGACCCCATCCCGAGATCGTCCATGAAATCGCCCAGCGTGATCGTACTGTCGGTCGCCAGACGTTCGGCCGCGCCGTTGAACTTGACCAGATCGCGCAGCATCCGAAGGAATCCGGGGCGCGCGAGGTTGCGTTTCTGCGCGAAAAGCGCGGCCGGACTGCGCAGCCCATACTCGATGCGCCCGTTATCGACGGAGGCCGCAAAGCTCATGTCCGATTTCGCAACGGGAACGTCCAGCTCGGCGAAAAGTTTCGTCAGATGCGGGTAGTTCACGTGGTTGAACACGATGAACCCGGTATCTACCGGCTGGTCCCCGTGCTTGCCGGCGACGATGGTGCGCGCATGCCCGCCAAGACGCGGCTCGGCCTCGAACAGGGTGACGGCATGGGCGGTGGACAGGTGATAGGCGGCCGCCATCCCCGAAATCCCTGCTCCGATTACGGCAATGCGGCGCGGCGCGGCGGCCGAAGTTTCAAATGGCACTATGGTCTTCCTCGGGCGTCGTTATCGTTCTGTTTGACAGGTTTACGCGCGGCAAGCCCCGCCAGATCAAAGAAATAGTTTTTGATCCAGACTTACGGAATCCGCGTAAGAGCAATATGTTGATGTTCAACGACCACGCTGAACAGGTGGCCGCGGCCGGTGGCTTTGTCCCGATTTCGCTCGGGCCTAGGCCCTGTCGTGCGGCACATGATGGCACTGTGACACCAACGGAAAAGACCGAACTGCATTGGGTCGCCTGCGTGACGGCGATCGCGAAGGATGGAGACAAGGCGTCTTTCGCCCGTCTCTTCCGTCACTTCGCGCCCAGGGTAAAGGCATTTCTGATCAAGTCGGGTGCCGACGAAAGCCTGGCGGAGGAATGCATGCAGGACGTCATGGCGACGATCTGGCAGAAGGCGCATCTTTACGACGCGTCGCGCGCCTCGGTCGCGACGTGGATCTTCACCATCGCCCGGAACAGGAAGATCGACCTCCTGCGCCGCTACGCGCGTCCCGAACCGGAAGCTCTTCCCTGGGGCCCGGAGGGGGAGCCCGACCAGGCCGATGTCATGGCATTGCAGCAGGATATAGAACGGCTGGCGGCCGCGATCCGCCAGCTTCCCGAAAAACAGCGCATCCTCATCGAGAGGGCGTATTTCGGCGAACTGACCCATAGCGAAATCGCGGCCGAAACCGGATTGCCCCTTGGCACGATCAAATCCCGGATTAGGTTGGCTTTGGAACGGTTGCGCCACGCAATGAATTGAATGGTATGAACGGAATCAAGCATCATATCTCCGACGACCTCCTCATGGGGTATGCCGCAGGCGCGCTTCCGCAGGCCTTCGACCTCGTGGTCGCGACCCACGTATCTCTCAGCGACGACGCGCGCGCCCGGTTAGCCGGCTTCGAAGAGCTTGGCGGCGTGGTGCTCTCCGACATGGAAGAGGCCGACCTCGCCGAGGACAGCCTCGAACGGACACTGGCCCGCATCGCCGGAACGCCCGTTCGCGAAAAGCGGGTGGAGCCTTCGCGGGGCATCTTCCCCGAACCGCTGCGCAAGATCGTGGGCGGCGACGAGGACGCCGTGAAATGGCGCAGCCTCGGCACTGGCGCCAGGCAAAGCCTGCTGCACATCGAAGACGGCGTAAGCGCGCGTCTGCTCTACATCCCCGCCGGACAGGCCATGCCGGAACACGGTCACCGGGGGATGGAACTGACGCTCGTCCTCAAGGGCGCCTATCGCGACGAGACCGACCGTTTCGCCCGTGGCGACGTGGAATTCGCCGACGAGGACATGGACCATACCCCGATCGCCGAGGACGGCGAGGACTGTATCTGCCTCGTGGCAACGGATCAGCGTCTGCGCTTCAAGGGGTTGCTGCCGCGCATCGCGCAACCCTTCATAGGCATCTGACAGGCGTCCGCCGGAAACCGACGCCGCCTTGCCCGCTTCTGTCGCCCGCCATCCACTGTCGGGCGTTTTTGCGTTTATACTGTCCCGGAAAGAAGGGAGAGGCGCAATGTCCCAAGCGTTCCTGAACCGCGTATCCGAGACGCTCGACACCATCCGGTCGGACGGATTGTGGAAGACCGAGCGCCCCATCGTCTCGGCCCAGGGCGGACATATCGCGGTCGCGCCCGATGGCCGCGACATGCTGAACCTCTGCGCCAACAACTATCTCGGGCTTGCCGATCACCCCGCGCTCATCGCCGCCGCGAAGGAGGCGATGGACAGCCACGGCTACGGCATGGCGAGCGTGCGCTTCATCTGCGGCACGCAGGACCTGCACCGCGCGCTGGAAACGAGGCTGGCCGCGTTCCTCGGCACGGACGACGCGATCCTCTTCGCCGCCTGTTTCGACGCCAATGGCGGGCTGTTCGAGCCCCTGCTCGGCCCCGAGGACGCGGTGATCTCGGACGCGCTGAACCACGCCTCGATCATCGACGGCATCCGGCTGTGCAAGGCGAAACGCTATCGCTACGCCAATGCCGACATGGTCGACCTCGAGACGCAGCTGAAGGCCGCCCGCAACGACGGCGCGCGCACGATCATGATCGCGACAGACGGCGTCTTTTCCATGGACGGCTACCTTGCGCCCCTGCCCGAGATCACGACGCTGGCGAAGCGATACGACGCCATCGTGATGGTCGACGACTGCCACGCCACCGGCTTCATGGGCCCCGAGGGGCGCGGCACGCCGCATCATTTCGGGGTCGCGGAGGACGTGCACCTTCTGACCGGGACGCTCGGCAAGGCGCTGGGCGGGGCCATCGGTGGCTATATCGCCGGGCCGCAGCCTGTCATCGACCTGTTGCGCCAGCGCGCGCGGCCTTACCTTTTCTCCAACGCGCTGCCGCCCGCAGTCTGTGCCGCCGGACTCGCCGCGCTCGATCTTGTAGAACAAGGCGACGACCTGCGGCGCGCGCTGTTCGAGAATGCAGCCCATTGGCGTGCGGGCCTAGCGGATCTCGGTTTCGAACTCCTCCCCGGCGAGCACCCGATCATCCCCGTCATGCTGGGCGACGCGCGCCTCGCACAGGAGATGGCCGCAAAACTCTACGAGGAAGGCGTCTATGTCGCGGGCTTCTTCTTTCCGGTCGTCCCCCATGGCCGCGCCCGTATCCGCACCCAGATGAACGCCGCCCTCACCCGCGCCGACCTCGACGCCGCGCTGGAGGCCTTCGCGACCGCAGGCAAGGCGACCGGAGTGATCCCATGACCAACGAGATGCGCGCGCTGGTGAAGGCCGCCCCGACCACGGGCCTTCAGATGCAGACCCGCCCCGTGCCCGAGATCGGCGCTGACGACGTGCTGATCCGTGTCAACAAGACCGGCATCTGCGGAACCGACATCCACATCTGGCAATGGGACGACTGGGCCGCGCGCACCGTCCCCGTCCCCCTCGTGACCGGCCACGAATTCGCCGGCGAGATCGTCGAGATCGGCCGCAATGTAGAGGGCCTTTCCCTCGGTCAGCGCTGCTCGGGCGAGGGGCACCTGATCGGCAGGACCTCCCGCCAAAGCCGTGCGGGCAAGTTCCACCTCGATCCCGAGACGCGGGGCATCGGCGTGAACGAACAGGGCGCCTTCGCCGAGTACCTGCGCCTGCCCGCGTTCAACGTGGTGCCCCTGCCCGACAGTATCGACGACGAGATCGGCGCGATCCTCGACCCGCTCGGCAACGCCGTGCACACCGCGCTCAGCTTCGACTTGCTGGGCGAGGACGTCCTGATCACGGGCGCCGGTCCCATCGGGATCATGGCCGCCGCCGTCGCGCGCCATGCGGGTGCCCGCAATGTCGTCATCACGGATGTGAACCCCGACCGCCTGCGGCTTGCCGGTCAGGTCGCGGATGTGCGCCCGGTGAATGTCGTGGAAGAAGACCTGCGTGACGTGGTGGCCGAACTTGGCATGAAACAGGGCTTCGACGTGGGGCTGGAAATGTCCGGCAACCAGGCCGCGCTCGACCAGATGGTCGAACATCTCGTCATGGGCGGTCGCATCGCGCTCCTTGGCATTCCGCCCGGGAAAAGCCCCGTCGACTGGTCGCGCATCGTCTTCAAGGCGATCACCATCAAGGGCGTCTACGGCCGCGAGATCTTCGAGACCTGGTACAAGATGATCGCCATGCTCGAGAACGGTCTCGACGTGCGTCGCGTCATCACCCACCGCTTCACCGCCAGCGACTACGAGGCAGGCTTCGCCGCGATGTTGTCGGGAAAGTCGGGCAAGGTCGTGCTGGACTGGACCTGAAGCGGCGAAATGCCCTTCGACCCGCCCGCCATCCTCCGCTAGGCTCGCGCCGCATCCACACCGGAGGTCCCGATGTCCCGCTTCGGCCCGACACGCGGAGAGTTGAAACTGCGGCTCGCCATCAGCCTTCTCGGCCTCGGCCTGCTGACCGGCGCCTATGCCTTCAACGGCATCGGCGGCATCGCGTCGCTGGAGATCGGGATCATCGGCGCGGCGTTTTTCGGCGGATCGGCGATCTGGTCGGCCCGCCGCCTCTGGCAAACGAAGGAAACGGACACATGAGCGGCGCAACCATCATCCAACTCACCCTATTCGCGCTGGTTTTCCTGGCCTGGGTCTGGCTTCTGGTCCGGACGATCACGCTTCTGCAATCGCGCGGCGGCGTCGGCGAGGAAATCGGCCGCTGGTTCCGCAGCCCCGAGGATCGCCGCGACCGCAACACGCTGCTGTTCCTGACCTTCGTGCTGGCCGCGATGCTGTTCATGCAGATCGTCCTGCCGCCCGTCTGACCCCTTTCGCTCCACGCGCCGCCCGTCTAGACCGCGCGGATGGAGCGTCTCGACTACCGCCCCCCGGACACGCCGCTGTCGGTGATCCACGCCGACCACGAGATCGTGCTGGTCGACAAGCCCGCCGGCCTTCTGTCGGTTCCGGGCAAGGGGGAGCATCTGGCCGATTGCCTGCTGGCCCGCGTTCAGGCGGCCTTTCCCGAGGCGCTTCTCGTCCACCGGCTCGACATGGACACCTCCGGCGTGATGGTCTTCGCGCTCACGCCCTCGGCCCAGCGCCATCTCGGCCTCCAATTCGAACGCCGCCACGTGAAAAAGACCTACCACGCCCGCGTCTGGGGCGAGATGGCGGAAAAGACCGGCACGGTCGACCTGCCGCTCATTGTCGACTGGCCCAACCGGCCGCTGCAACACGTGAACTTCGAGACGGGGAAACCCGCGAAAACCGACTGGCGCGTGGTCCGGATCGAGGATGGCACCACCCGCGTGCGGCTCTACCCGTTCACGGGCCGTTCGCACCAGCTCCGCGTGCACATGAAGGAGATCGGCCACCCGATCCTGGGCGATCCTTTCTACGCGACAGGACCGGCCCGCGACTTCCAGCGCCTGATGCTGCACGCCGAAAGCCTCAAGCTGCGTCACCCGGACGGCGGCAAGGGCATGCTCTTCCGCGCGCCGGTCCCCTTCTGACCCGCTCCTTCATCCTGGCGAAAAACTCCGGGGGGCCCGGAACGGGCATGCGGGGGCAGAGCCCCCGCGCGCGCGACGGAGCGGCTCCCGAAGGGGGCCCGACGACGCGCGCACCTATTCCCAGTCGGACACCGCCTTGATCTCGAGGAACTCGTGCAGGCCGAACACCCCGCCCTCTCGCCCGTTTCCGGACTGCTTGAACCCGCCAAAGGGCGAGCCTTGCGCGAAGCCCTTTCCGTTGCCCTCGACCATTCCCGAGCGCACGCGGCGCGCGACGCGGCGCAATTTGTCCTTGTCGCTCGTCTGGATGTAGTTCGTCAGCCCGTACTCGGTGTCATTGGCCATGGCGATGGCGTGTTCCTCGTCCTCGAATGGCAGGATCGCCAGAACCGGCCCGAAGATCTCCTCGCGGTAGATCGTCATTTCGGGCGTCACGTCGGCGAAGACCGTGGGCCGAATGTAGAACCCGCGATTGAGGTGGCCGGGCCTCCCGGTGCCGCCGGCGACAAGCCGCGCGCCCTCGTCGATGCCGGTCTGGATCAGCGCCTGGATCTTGTCGAACTGCGCCTCGCTGACCGCGGGGCCGATATGGCGGCCTTCCTCGTCGGCGGGTCCCACCGTCACGCTTTCGGCCGCCGCGATCGCCTGCTCCACCGCCTGATCGTAGCGCGAGCGTTCCACCATCATCCGGCTCGGCGCGTTGCAGCTCTGGCCGGTGTTGCGGAAGCAGCGGATGACGCCGGACTTCACGGCCTTCTCGGGCGCGTCGGCGAAGATGATGTTGGCGCCCTTGCCGCCTAGCTCGAGGCTGACGCGCTTGATCGTGTCGGCGGCGGCCTTGGTGATCAGCCGTCCCGCCCGGGTCGATCCCGTGAAGCTCACCATGTCGACATCGGGATGCGCCGACAGCTGGCTTCCGACGCCCGCGCCGTCACCGTTCACGAGGTTGAAGACACCGGGCTGCAGGCCGGCCTCGTCCATGATTTCCGCGAAGACGAGCCCCGAGAGCGGCGCGATCTCGGAGGGTTTCAGCACCATGGTACAGCCCGCCAGCAGCGCCGGGATGACCTTGAGCACGATCTGGTTCATCGGCCAGTTCCACGGCGTGATCAGCGCGCAAACCCCGATGGGCTGGTGAAGGATCATCTCGCCCGGCGCCCAGTCGCCCAGCGGGTGTTCCCATTCGAAACTCTTCGCCGCGCGCAGGAACCCTTCCATGTGCCACGTGCCCGAGGTGACCTGGCTCTGCCGCGACATCTCGATCGGCGCGCCCATTTCCCTGGAGATCGCGACGGCGAGATCCTCGGCCCGCTTCTCGTAGACTTCGTAGATCCGCTCGACCGCCGCGATCCGCTCGGCCGGGTCGGTCCGCGACCAGCTGTCGAAGGTGGACTTGGCCGCAGCGACGGCGGCATCGGTGTCGGTCTGGCCCCCCAGCGAGATCGTGGCACAGACCTCTTCCGTGGACGGATCGATGACCGGGAAGTCCTTCGGCTGCGCCGGGGCGACCCATGCGCCGTTGATGTAGAATTGCGTCGTCTCTGGCATCTTGGCCTCCCTTGTTCCACGCCGACCCTGTCACCGCGCGCCCCGGGCTTCAAGGCGTCTGCGCGGGGACACGTGGCGACGAAACGCCCGTCCCGCGCCGCGGGACCGAACCGAACGCACGGTCTGCATGCTGCACTGCGGCGGAATGCCCCGCCTTATTCGCACGCGGATGGCCAAATCCCCCGTGAAATCAGCCCCCGAACAGCATATATTCATTGACGACGCAAATCAAAATGGAGCCGCGCTCAATGGCACTTCGCATCAACGACACGCTTCCGAACCTCACCGTGAAAACCGATCAGGGCGCGTTCGCACTGCATGATTTCATCGGCGACAGCTGGATGATCCTGTTTTCGCACCCAAAGGATTTCACGCCGGTCTGCACCACCGAATTCGGCGCCGTGGCGCAGCTTGCCGACGAATGGGAAAAGCGCAACACCAAGGTCATCGGTCTGTCGGTGGACGGTGTCGAAGAGCACGTGCAGTGGAAAGCCGACATCGAAAGCTTCTCTGGCGCGAAGGCGGGCTTCCCGATCATCGCCGACGATGATCTTGAAGTGTCCAAGGCCTTCGACATGCTGCCCGCCGACGCCTACCTGCCCGATGGACGGACGGCGGCCGATTCGGCCTCCGTCCGGGTCGTCTTCATCGTCTCGCCCGACAAGAAGGTGCAGCTGATGATGAGCTACCCGATGTCGGTCGGCCGCAACTTCGCCGAGGTGGTGCGCGCCCTTGACGCGCTTCAGGCGACCTACCAGACGCCCATCGCGACGCCAGCCAACTGGACCTACGGCCAGGACGTGATCGTGTCCCTGTCGCTCGACGATGCCGCCGCGCGCGAGAAATTCGGCGAGATCGACGTGAAACTGCCCTATCTGCGCACCACGAAGCTGTCGGCGGCCTGAGGCCCCGACAGCCGTGAACAAAAAAGCCCCGGCAAGTCGCCGGGGCTTTCGTTTTCGCGCAACGTCCGGGGCTCAGCTCCAGGCCGAATGCAGGATCGCCCGCGTGCCCAGCGGAACGGCCTCGTAAAGCTGCATGATGTGGTCATTGACCAGCCGCACGCAGCCCGAAGACGCCGACGTGCCGATCGACCAGGGCTGCGGCGTGCCGTGGATGCGCAGCATGCTGTCCGCCCCGCCCCGGTAGAGGTAGAGCGCCCTTGCGCCCAGCGGATTGTCGGGGCCACCCGCCATGCCGCCGGCGAACTGGGCGTAGAGATGCGGCTCCCGCCGGATCATGTTTGCCGTTGGCGTCCAGGATGGCCATGCGACCTTGCGGTTGATCGTGAAGGTTCCGGGGCTTTGCAGACCCTGACGTCCGACCGCCACGCCATAGCGCATGGCGGTGCCGTCATTGGCGATGTGGTAGAGATACTTGGCGACCGGGTCGACATGGATGTCTCCGGGACGCAGGCCCTCGCGATGGGCCACGCGCGTCGGCATGAAGCGCGAATGCAGACCCCATGGATTGCTCCCGGCGCGTTCGTGGCGGGTGACCGAGGCGTCGAACTCGAACGAGACCGCGTCTTGCGCGGCGGCCGCGCCGGCAAGGGGCGCCGAGAACAGCGCGGCGGAGGTGATGATGAAGTGGCGGCGGGTGAGCATGGCAGCTTCTGCTCCCGATTGAAAAACATGAGTAATCCCGGTGACGAAGGCGAAATTGCCCCGACTCACCCCCTGTGGACAAGTCTCATGTGCGCTGCGTCCGCTCGAAAAAGGTAAGGATTTCCCGAAAGTGGCGGGAAAAGCGCGCATCCATTTGCCGAATTCGCCTCAGGCGGGCGGATAGAGATGCGCCGTCACGCCAAGCTCGACGCGCTCGTACATGTCCATGATATGCGCGTTGACCATGCGCACGCAGCCCGATGAGGCCGATGTGCCGATCGACCATGGCTGAGGTGTGCCGTGGATGCGCAGATAAGTGTCGCGTCCGCCCTCGTAGAGATAGAGCGCCCGCGCGCCCAGCGGGTTTTCCGGGCCACCGGGCATGCCATCGGCGAACTGACCGTATACCTCGGGCTCCCTCTCGATCATGTTGTCGGTGGGCCGCCAGGAGGGCCATTCTGCCTTGCGGCGTATGCTGAACACGCCGCTCTCGTAGAGGTCCGCACGACCGATTGCCACGCCGTAGCGCATCGCGGTGCCGTCATCGCCGATGTGGTAGAGGTATTTCGCCACCGCATCGACATGGATGTCCCCAGGGGTCATCCCGTCCCGATGGGCAACGCGCGTCGGCATGAAGCGCGGATGCAGCCCCCACGGATTGTTGGCGAACGGGTCGGGATCCGGCCGGTCCACAGTCGTGTCGAAATCCACCCGGTCCTGTGCCGCGGCGGGCAGGCCCAGCGCGCCGGAAAACAGCGTGGCGGAGGTGATGACGAAATGACGGCGGGTCAGCATGGCCAGTGAGGTCCGTTTCGATTGCAAAATTGTTGGATCCTACTTCCGCATCGGGTGCCCGGGCTTCAAGCCCTTCCGGCCCTCTCGCGGTTCACATGTCCGTCAAACACGCGGAAAACCGCGCGCGTTCCACAAGGGATGTCGGGATTTACCGGCAGAAAAAGGGCCCCGGCGATCGCGGGGCCCTTCCAGATTCGTGCAAGCGGCCCGCCTCAGTCGGCGGCCTCTTCCTTCGCCAGCTCCTCGCCGGTCTGCTGGTCGACCATCTTCATGGCAAGGCGCACCTTGCCGCGATCGTCGAAGCCCAGAAGTTTCACCCAGACCTCCTGACCTTCCTTCAGAACGTCTGACGGATGGTTCAGGCGACGGTTCTCGATCTGGCTGACATGCACCAGACCGTCGCGCTTGCCGAAGAAGTTCACGAAGGCGCCGAAATCGACGATCTTGACCACGGTGCCCTTGTAGACCTTGCCTTCCTCGGGCTCGGCCACGATCGAATGGATCATGTCATAGGCCTTCTGGATGGCATCGCCGTTGGGCGAGGCGATCTTGATGATGCCGTCGTCGTTGATGTCGACCTTGGCGCCGGACAGCTCGACGATCTCGCGGATCACCTTGCCGCCCGACCCGATCACTTCGCGGATCTTGTCGGTCGGGATCTGCATAGTCTCGATGCGCGGTGCGTGGATCGAGAACTCGCCCGGCGCGGTCAGGGCCTTGGCCATCTCGCCCAGGATGTGCAAACGCCCGGCTTTCGCCTGCTCCAGCGCCTTTTCCATGATCTCGGGCGTGATGCCCGCGACCTTGATGTCCATCTGCAGCGAGGTGATCCCGTTCTCGGTGCCCGCGACCTTGAAGTCCATGTCGCCGAGGTGATCCTCGTCGCCCAGGATGTCGGTCAGGATGCCGTAGGAACCGTCCTCTTCCAGCACGAGACCCATGGCGACACCCGCGACCGGGGCCTTCAGCGGAACGCCCGCGTCCATCATCGACAGCGACCCGCCGCAGACCGAAGCCATGGAGGAGGAGCCGTTCGATTCCGTGATCTCCGAGACCACGCGGATCGTGTAGGGGAAGTCCGTCGGCGCCGGCAGCACGGCCTGCAGCGCGCGCCACGCGAGCTTGCCGTGGCCGATCTCACGCCGGCCCGGAGGACCGACGCGGCCCGCTTCACCGACCGAGTAGGGCGGGAAGTTGTAATGCAGCAGGAAGTTCGAGCGGAAATTCCCGTGCAGCGCGTCGATGAACTGCTCGTCGTCGCCGGTGCCCAGCGTCGTGACGACCAGCGCCTGCGTCTCGCCCCGTGTGAACAGCGCGGAGCCATGGGTGCGCGGCAGAACCGAGGTTTCCGACACGATGGACCGCACGGCATCCAGCGCGCGCCCGTCGATCCGGCGGCCGTTCTTGACCACGTCGGAGCGCAGGACGGTCGATTCCAGCTTTTTCAGCGCGGAGCCGAGGTTCGGATCCTCGAGTTGCTCCTCGGTGAGGGTCGCCCTGATCGCGTCCTTGGCGGCGGCCACCGCGTTCTGACGCGCCTGCTTGTCGAGGATCGCGTAGGCCTCGCGCATCTGGGTCTCGCCCGCGGCCTTCACGGCGCTGTACAGGTCCGAGTAATCCGGCGGCTGGAAGTCGAAGGGCTCCTTCGCCGCATCCTCGGCCAGAGCCACGATCAGGTCGATGACCGGCTGGATCTGCTCATGCGCGAAGTTCACCGCGCCGAGCATCTCGGCCTCGGAAAGCTCGTAGGCCTCCGATTCCACCATCATCACGGCGTTCTTGGTCCCCGCCACCACAAGGTCGAGCCGCTGGTCGGGATTGTTGCGCAGGTCCTGCATGTCGTCGACGGTGGGGTTCAGGATGTACTCGCCATCCTCGTAACCCACGCGGCAGCCCGCGATCGGTCCCATGAAAGGGGCGCCGGAAATCGTCAGCGCCGCCGAGGCCGCAATCATCGCCACGACGTCGGGATCGTTGACGAGGTCGTGGCTCAGCACCGTGCACATGACCAGAACTTCATGCTTGAAGCCCGGCACGAAGAGCGGACGGATCGGCCGGTCGATCAGACGCGCGGTCAGCGTCTCCTTCTCGGTCGGGCGCGCCTCGCGCTTGAAGAAGCCGCCGGGCACCTTGCCGGCCGCGTAGTATTTTTCCTGGTAGTGAACCGTCAGCGGGAAGAAATCCTGCCCGGGCTTCGGTTCCTTGGCGAAGGTGACATTCGCCATGACGCTGGTCTCGCCCAGCGTCGCGATGACGGAGCCATCGGCCTGACGGGCCACACGCCCCGTTTCCAGTGTGAGCGTCTCTTCGCCCCACTGCATCTCTTTCTTCGTGATATCGAACATATATCGTTTCCCATCGGGCAGCGCTCCCGGCCCCTGCCGGGTCTGCCTCGTGTCTATGGCGGCCCCATTGCCGCCGACCCCTGTCCTTCGCACAACGCCGGGGTCGGAGCGTTACGTCTCAGATGCTGCGCCGGATACATGAGTTTGCACAGGATGGGAACAGGCGAGTGGTGCGGCACAGTGCTGTGGCGCGCGCGGCGTGTCCCCGCGCGCGCATCCGTCGTCCGTGCGGTCGTCAAGAACCCGGAGACCGCGTCACCGGAAACGGGACATGGCGTTCTCGAACGAGCGCGAGATGTTGTCCCAAGCCTTGTCGAAACCGGCCTTCACCTCGCTCCAGGCGTCGTCGCTCGACTCGCGAAGCTCCTTGAGCTTCGCCTCGGCTTCGTCGCGCCGTTCGCGCATCTGTTCCAGCTGTTTGCGGTATTCAATCTTCGTGTCCGCCTCGGCTTCGTCCATCTTGGCCTTCATCTTGTCGATCTCGGCGTTCCACTGGTCCAGCTTCGCCTTGGTCTTCTCGATGTAGTCATCTCTCTGAGACATGTCCGTTGCTCCCGTCGATTGCAGAGTGTCCCGCGCCACGCCGACGCGGCGATGTTACCCGGAGGCCACCCCCCGGGCACAATTTCCGCGCGCGGGACCGGCCCCATCACGGGGTCAACGCGGTCACACCGGCTTCGGGTCCCTGAAGCACGCAGAAATCGGACGATACCGGGCGCCGCCTGGCCATGAAGGAGGTCGGGATCATTGGCCTCTGCGCTGCGGCCTGCTATGCCGCCACCCGCTGCAAGGTTGATCGAAACGAGGGGGAGGACGACATGCGCATTCTGTTCACGGGAGGTTCCGGCAAGGCCGGCAAGCACGCGATCGCCCATCTTGTGGCACAGGGTCACCGTGTCCTGAACCTCGATCTCGTGCCACTGGACGCCGAAGGGGTCGACAACCGGATCGCCGACATCACCGATGCCGGGCAGGTCTATGACGTGATGTCCAGCTACGCGGGCTTCGATGAACTCGACACCGGCGCGGGCGTGCCGAAATTCGACGCCGTCGTGCATTTCGCCGCCGTCCCGCGCATCCTGCTGACCTCGGACAACGAGTGTTTCCGGGTCAACACGCTGGGCACTTACAACGTCATCGACGCCGCCGTGAAATTCGGCGTGCGCAAGATCGTCTTCGCCTCTTCGGAAACGACCTACGGCATCTGCTTCGCCCATGGAGAGCGCAAGCCGGACTACCTGCCAGTGGATGAGGATCATCCGACCGTGCCCGAGGACAGCTATGCCATGTCCAAGGTCGCCAATGAGGTCACGGCGCGCAGTTTCCAGCGCCGCAGCGGCTTCGACATCTACGGGCTCAGGATCAACAACGTGATCGAGCCGCACGAATACGCCGAGAACTTCCCGGCCTATATCGAGGACCCGTCGCTGCGCCGGCGCAACGTCTTCGCCTATATCGACGCGCGCGATCTCGGTCAGATGGTCGATCGTTGTCTTGCCGTTGACGGCCTGGGATACCAGGTCTTCAACGTGGCCAACAACACGCATTCGGTCGCGCTGACGACGTCGGAACTGGTCGACCGCTTTTTCGCGGATGTGCCGATCCGGTCGGAGCTGGCCGAGGACCGGTCCGTCTATTCGAACGCCAAGGCGAAGGCGCTACTCGGCTTCGCTCCGAGGCACGACTGGTTGCCCTGAGCGGCCTGGACGCCCGACCGCAGGGTGCCACGGGCACACGGCATGCCTCTCATGACGATCCTTCCGGATGGCTGGGCGGACGAGGAACCGCGCTTGCCAGCCACGGCACATTCGACGCTGTCAGGATGTGAGCATCGCCTGCAAGCGGGCCAGAGCGCGCGGGCACTTGGCAAGCTCCACGACGCAGCGCCGATCGTTGCGCGGATCGTCGGTCTCGACCCGCTCGGCGCCCTGTCGCGCGCTGCGGCGGAACGGCATGACGACACCGGTCTTCATGCTGTCGGTTTGCGGTTGGCGCGTCGCGCTCTGCATCCCTCGTCTCCTGTCGTTGCCTGTCTTGCCTCTCGGACAGTCAAAACAGCGTGGCCGCAACAGAATGGCGACAGAATGGCGACAGTTGCCCGATTTCGCGGCGATTATGCCCCCGAGGCGAAAAAGTATGCCGATACGCGCCTCGCATCGCGCGGAGGTGTCGGCGCTGTTCACGGTCGTCCGATGCCCGACGGTTGGCGTGAACCCGAAGCGGTGCCGGGGGACAGCACCCGGGATTTCGCTGTCGGTGGCGAGGCGAGCGATCCTGGCTCCATCGACGCCCGGGATGTCGCAAAACAAAAAGGGCCGCGCGATGCGGCCCCTTTTGGTCCTTGGCGGATGCTTCGTCTCAGCGGCGGATGCCGAGACGCCCGATGAGATCCGTGTAGCGGCTCTCTTCCTTCGCCTTCAGGTAATCCAGAAGCTTCCGGCGCTGCGCGACCAGTTTCAGAAGTCCACGGCGGGAGTGGTTGTCCTTCTTGTGGGTCTTGAAGTGCTCGGTCAGCGTCGCGATGCGGCTCGTGAGGATGGCGACCTGCACCTCGGGCGAACCGGTGTCGCCGTCCTTGGTCGCGAATTCCTTCATCAGCCGGCTTTTTTCTTCAGCGGTAATCGACATCGGGGTCTCCTTTGTTTCAGAGGGTCATGGCGCAAGCCGGGATGTCGTCCAGCAGGGCCCGTGGAGGAACCGAAGGCGACATGCGCCGCTCCGGATGCGGGCGGTTACCGCAAAAACCGGCGCAATGAAAAGCCCAAATCGCCGTCTCGCGTCCACGACCCCCGGAATTTTTCGCGAAAGCCGCGCAAGCCGCCGTCGCAAGTTGAGGATTTGGCAACTTTTCGGGACCAAGAAGGCCCCGAACCCCGCGGAACGCCCCGGCCGCAATGCTGCGGCCGGCGTACCCCGGTGAGCATCGTCAGAAGGCATGCACCTTCCGGACCCGTTCGGCTCCGGAAGCTCGACGGCGTCTCACGAATAGGGGGAACGACATGCTTGCCGCCGGTGGAGTGCTTGGTTTGCTGCTGATGGGCACCGCCGTCAGCGGATTGATGGCTGGCGCCGACGGCGCGGCCCGTGGCGCGGACGACGACGATGAGGGGCGCGACCCCTCGCCTGACGCCACGGGTGCCAAGCTCGATCCCTTGTCCGAGGCGACATGGCAAGCGACAGGGCGGGCGACAGGGACGGCCGACTTCGCCGCAGACGGCGGCCCCGAGGGCGCGGCACCGTCCGATGTCGCCGTGGCGCCGCTCGCGCAGCTGCTGTTCGGCGCGCCGGCCGGCGTGGGAACAGGCGCCGGGGACGCGCATGGCGACTCCGAGGGCGCCGAGGATGATGATGTCTTCGCGTCGCTCGACGACGACACGGACGACCTCATCACCCATGACGTCGTCGACACCACCCAGTTTCCCGGCGGCCCGGACATCCCTCTTGTCGCCGATTTCGATTGCGCGACGGATCGCCTGATCCTCGATTTCGACGGCACCGAGGAAGAGGCGCCGCGCATCACCGTCGACCTCGAAACGTCCCCGGGCAATGCGGTGGTGGAGGCCAATGGCGTTGCCGTCACGTTGGTCGCGGGCGCAAGCGCCCTCACGGCGGAACAGGTCGACATCGTCATGTCCGGAACCCCGTCCGAGGCGCTGCCCCCATCCCCTTCCGGCGGCCCGGGCGAGGCGAGCTTGGGCGCGGACGGCGGCGGGCAAGCCGGCGACGTCGTCGGCACCGTCACGGATTTCGACCGCGATGCGGACCGGATCGAAATCCTCTACGATCCCGAAGTCGTGCCGGATCCGTCCGTGGATGTCGTCGACTTCAGCGATGGAACGGGTGCCAGCATCGTCCTGAACGGAGAGCCGATCCTCCATGTCGTGGGCGCGCAGGGCCTGGACCCCTCCGAGGTCGCGTTGCGCGCGTCCCCTGCGCTCGCCACCGCGTCACCCGGGCATGCCTGAGCGTCAGGCGCCCCGAAAATGGGGCAGGAACTCGGCGATCACCGCGTCGGGGGCCTCGTCCATGGCGAAATGGCCCACCCCCGGGATCATGGCGCCGGTGACCTCCTGCGCCCATGCTTTCCAGCAGGACAACGGGTCGCCGCTGCGCGCCGGAAAACCGGCCTCCGCCCAGATGAAATGGAGCGGGGCCGCGATGCGGCGGCCCGCGCGGCGGTCGGCTTCGTCAAGCTGCCGGTCGATGCCTGCACCCGCGCGATAGTCGCCGCACATGGCCGCGACGCGCGCGGGGTCCGAGGCCTGCGCCCGGTAGGAGGCCAGCGCGGCCTGCGAAAACGCCGAGAGATCGCGCGCCTTCGTCCAGCTTGCCAGCGTCCAGTCCAGATATCCCGCACCATCGGAAAGGATCATGCGCTCGGGCAGCGGCGCGGGCTGCGCGAGGAAGGTCCAGTGATAGGCCTTGAGCGCAAGCTCGGCTGTCCACGCGGCCCAGAAATCCCCGGTCGGCACCACCTCGACGATGCCCAGCCGCGCCACCCGTTCGGGATGATCCAGCGCCAGCCGGTAGCTCACGCGCGCCCCGCGATCATGGCCGAGGAGATGGGCGCGCCCGATACCCAGTGCATCCATCAGCCCGACGATATCCCGCGCCATCTCGCGCTTGGAATATGCGTGATGATGCGGGTCATCCGCCGGCGCGTCGCTGTCGCCGTAACCGCGAAGGTCCGGTACGATCACGTCGAAATGCTCGGCGAAAGCCGGGGCGACCTTTTCCCACGCCATGTGGTTCTGCGGATATCCGTGCAGCAGGATCAGCGGGTCTCCGACGCCGGCCCGGTGCACCGACAGGCGCAACCCGTTGGTCTCGGCAAACCGCTGCTCGAACCCCGCGATGGCCATGCACGCCTCCAGATTTGTCCGGAACCGATGCTGCCGCGCCGGGCGGGGAGGGTCAATCGCCCGCGTGCCACGCCACAGGCTGCACGGAATACCCGATGTAGAGCGGATGCTTGGGGTGGCCATCCTTCGACAGCCCCAGATGCGTCAGAGCCGCCCCCGACACGCGCAACAGGCGCTCGACCTCGGGCCCGCGGCCCAGATGCGCGCCATGGGTGCCCCAGGCACAGATGACGCTGTCCGCCCAGGGCAGGCTGTCGAGGATCGCCGCGTCGTTCCCCGGCCCTACCGGATCGACGGCGGCGCGCATCTGGCGCGGGTCCGTCGCGCGCCATGCGAAGATGTTGAGCACCCGGAACGCGCCGAAGCCAAGCGCCCGCGCCCGGCGTTCGCAGCGTTCGACGGTCGGGTCGTTTTGCATCTCCGTCGCGGTGGAGGGGTTGAGCATGATGAAGAGCGCCCGCGCGCCGGCCTCGTCCCAAACCCGCGTCAGCGAATAGCGGTACCGTTCGCAATCGGAATAGACCGCGACGCTGGCCGCATCGCCCTTCTGGAAGGTCCGCGTGATCATGCGCATCTCTTGCCAGAGGTCCGGTGCGGCGAAAAACGGGTCACAGGCTGAACACCCGTTCGGGATGCAACTCGCCCCCGCGAAACCGGCCGACCGCAACGGGCTGCCCGTCCAGCGAGGCCCAGGCGAGATCGCCGTATTCCGCATCGCCCGGCAGCACGTGACCCGGATTGCCGTTCCTCAGCCGCGCCGCGCCCTCCTCGGTCGCACGCAGCTCCGGCAGGTCGCTCAGGCCCAGCGCCACGGGCTGCAGCAGGGCGTCGATCTCCGGCGTTTTCGCAAGCGCCTCGACCCGGTCCAGCGTCACCGCCTCCTCGATATCGAAGGGCCCGACCCATGTGCGCCGGAGCGTCACCACGTGGCCGAGGCAGCCCAGCGCGCGCCCGAGATCCCGCGCGATGGCGCGCACGTATCCGCCCGCGCCGCAGACGAAGCGGAACACGGCATGATCGGCATCGGGGCAGGACAGAAGCGTCAGCTCGTCCACGTAGAGATCGCGCGCGGCGAGCTCCATGGTCTCACCGGCGCGCGCGATGTCATAGGCGCGGTTTCCGTCCACCTTGACGGCGGAAAACTGCGGCGGAACCTGCCGGATGTCGCCGATGAACTGCGGCAGCGCGGCGGCGATCCCGGCCTCGGTCGGCCGGTCCGGCGAGGTTTCGATAACCTCGCCTTCGGCATCGTCGGTGGTCGTCTGCTGGCCCCAGCGGACGGTGAACTCGTAGCCCTTCAGCGCGTCGCCCAGATAGGCGATCGTCTTGGTCGCCTCGCCCAGCGCCACGGGCAGAAGCCCGGTGGCGTCAGGGTCGAGCGTGCCCGCATGGCCCGCCTTCTTGGCGTCGAAGGCCCAGCGCAGCTTGTTCACCACGGCGGTGGAGGTCAGTCCGGCAGGCTTGTCCACCAGAACCCAACCTGAAATGTCGCGGCCTTTCCTTCTGCGTCCCATGACCCTGTCTCACTGCAGTCCGGCCGGGTGCCGGGTGTCCCGAAAGGGCGTCCTGCTACCCTCAGCCTTCGCCGCCGTCAACGGAGGGCTCGGTCCGGACGATGCCGATGATCGGACCCACCGGAAAGCCGAAGTCGGACCGGTCGATCCCCGGCGCGTGCAGCCGGGAGACGCGGCCATCGAGATAGAGCGCGTTCGGCGTGTCAAACGCGTCACGGAAAAGGCGCGCGAAGTGGTGAAAATTCACCGGCTCGTCGGCGATGGCCAGCACCATCCGCCGCCCGTCGTCGGACACGCCCACACCGTTGCGGATGTTCAGGCTCGAACTGTTCGGCCGGAAGCGCGGATGCAGTTCCCCATCGATCACCAGCATCGGTCCCGATTGCGTCGCGAAGCGGCAGGAAGGACCCGCCTCGGCGAACCGGCGGCTTTCGATGACATCCGCGCCGGCCTCCGAGATGCAAAGAACCCCGTTCGGCAGAAGGCCGAAATTGCCGGGCCCATCGCTCGTGACCAGCCACATCTCCTCGATGCCATCTTCGATATAGAGGCCGACCGGTCGCAGGTCCTCGTGGAACATGCCCGCGTTCATCGCCAGCACAAGCCGTTCGCCATCGGCGAGGCCGGATTGCAGCCGCGAGAACGTGCCGTAGACCTCGCCCTTGGGGTCGCGCAGGAAAAGCCGGACATCGTCACGCTGCATGTCCACCGTGCAGGCGGTGAACCGCGCCCCGTCGAAAAGGATGCCCTGACACTCCGCTGCCGACGCCGGAGGCGCAGTCAGCAGGCCCAGAGCCACTAGGGCCGCACGGATCATGTACCGTTCTCCCCATCCTCCCGGTCGTCTTCGTCATCGCGCGACAGCTCGACATCGCGGCGCACGCGTTCGTCGGAAAACAGACGCCGGGTATCATCCATCCGATCGAAGGTCTCGTCGATCACGAACCGCAGGTCGGGGGCGTATTTCAGCGTCATCTCGCGCATCACGGCGCGCCGCAACTCGCCCCGGTTCCGCTTCAGCGCATCGATGGCCTCGGCCCGTCCGGCGCCGCCCAGCGGCATCACGTAGACCGTGGCGATCTTCAGGTCGGGCGAGGTCCGCACCTCGCCCACCGTGATCGACATCGCGTTAAGTTCGGGGTCATGGACGTCGCCGCGCGCGAGCACGCTCGAAAGCGTACGGCGGATCAGTTCGCCCACCCGCAGCTGTCTCTGGGACGGGCCGGCGCCGTCGTGATGCCTGTTCTTCGCCATGCTGAGCCTCTCGTCGTTCCACCGGAGGTATGTCATGCGCCGCCCACTCGCAAGCGACCGCTTTCGCCCGAGCCCCGCTTGCGATAGACGCGAGGTCGGTATCGCGCGACGGAGACGGAGATGGCGGAGAGCGTTGGCATTGCGGTGATGGGCGCGTCGGGACGGATGGGCCGGATGCTGATCGACACCATCGGGCAAAGCGATCACGCCCATCTCGTCGCCGTCACCGAGCGCGAGGGGCACGACTGGGTCGGGCAGGACCTCGGCGAGGCGCTGGGCCGGGGTCGGATGGACGTCCCGGTCTTCGGCGATCCGCTCGACGCCATCGTGAATGCGCAGGCGGTGATCGATTTCACCACGCCCGAGGCCACCGTGGCCCATGCGCAGCTCACGGCGCAGGCGCGCTGCGTGCATGTCATCGGAACGACGGGGCTCGCCGACGACGACCTAGCCAGGCTCGACGCCGCCGCGCGCCATGCCACCATCGTGCGGGCCGGCAACATGAGCCTCGGCGTCAACCTTCTGACACGGCTGGTGCAGCAGGTCGCGGCCGCGCTCGACAGCGATTTCGACATCGAGGTGGTCGAGAGGCACCACCGCCACAAGGTCGACGCGCCTTCGGGCACCGCCCTGATGCTGGGCGAGGCCGCCGCGGCGGGGCGCGGCGTGAACCTGTCCGAGGTTACCGAAAGCGGGCGCGACGGGATCACCGGACCGCGGGCCGAGAACGCGATCGGGTTTTCCGCCATTCGCGGAGGCGATATCGTGGGGGAACACGACGTGATCTTCGCCGGACCGGGCGAGCGGATCGTCGTCTCTCATATCGCCACGGACCGGGGCATCTTCGCTCGCGGCGCGCTCAAGGCCGCGCTCTGGGGTCAGGGCAAGCCGCCGGGTCACTACTCCATGGCCAGCGTGCTCGGGCTTTCGCCGATGGATGACGGCGCCCCTTGAAGGCAAACGGCCTTCCGCTAATTCACAACGCGGAATGGTTGGATTTTCAGGGATCGGGCCTCATGTTTCGCCACGCCAAGAGTGTTCTTGCCGCATCGGTGGCCATGCTGACCATCTTCGTATCGGTCGATGCGATCGCGGCCGAACCGTTCGACGTCGTGTCGTCCCGGGACTCCTTCGTCGATCTGGTGCAGGGACGGGAACTCAGGCGCTTCGGCATTCGCCTGACCGTCACGCCGGACGGCGAGATCGTGGGACGCGCCTTCGGCAGCGAGGTGACGGGCGACTGGGACTGGGAGAACGGCTATTTCTGCCGTGATCTCTTCTGGGGGGGCGAGGATCTGGGCTTCAACTGCCAGCTTGTGCAGGTGAACGGCGAGACCCTGCGCTTCACCACCGATCAGGGTCAGGGCATCTACGCGGACCTGACGCTGCGCTGATCGCGCGGATCAGAAGTCGATCGCCAGACCCTTCCTTTCCCAATCGCCGTAGCGCACCGGCTCGGGCCCGTCGCGGCCGCCCAGTTCCTTGGGAAGGTCGAGGTCCTTCTGCGCCTTGCGCCGTTCCTCCGCCTCGGCAAGCGCGCGCTGCGCCTCGGGCGGAAGATGAGAGATGTCACGGGGCGTTTCCGACATGGCGCAGGACCTCGGCGGGTTGTTCAGGCGTTGCCAGTGATATACGCCGCAACGCTCATGGAACAAGACCAACAGAAGCGAAGACCCAAGCGCCGCGCCCAAAGCAGGCCGCCTCAGATGGCCCAGGACGCCGACGCCGACCGCAGCATCGCGCCCCGGCGCGCGGCGTTGCAGGCGCTGGGGCAGGTCGTGACCCACAGGCGCATGCTGTCCCATCTGCGGCCCGATCAGGGGCTGGACCCGGCCGAGGCCGCACGCGCCGCGCGGTTGGCGCAGACGGTGCTGCGCCACATGGGTCCGCTCGACCAGATCATCGCCCAATTCGTGGAACGGATGCCGGCGCCCGCGGTGCGCATGATCCTGCGCCTCGGCGCGGCGGAGCTTCTGATCGCGGGCGAGCACGCCCATGGCGTGGTGAACGCCGCGGTCGGTCTCACCAAGAGCGGGGGGCAGAAGATGGCGCGCTCCTCGGGGCTGGTGAACGCCGTCCTGCGCCGCATTGCCGAGGAGGGACCGGCGCTCTGGGCCGAGCATTCGCCGCAGCGCCTGCCCGGCTGGATCGCGGGCCCCGTCCACAAGACGGCCGGCGAGGACCGGCTGCGCGCCATCGAGGCCGCGCATGAGGCGGGCGCGCCGCTCGACCTGACGCCGCGCGACGGCGAAACCGACATCCCCGGGGCGGAGCGGCTTCCCACCGGTAGCCTGCGCCTGAGCGATTCCGGTCAGGTTTCCGCCCTGCCGGGCTTTGCCGAGGGCGCGTGGTGGGTGCAGGACGCCGCCGCGGCCCTGCCGGTGAAGCTTCTGGGCGACGTGGGTGGCCTGCGCGTGCTGGACATGTGCGCAGCACCGGGTGGCAAGACGCTGCAACTGGCCGCTGCGGGGGCGGAGGTCGTGGCGCTCGATGCCTCCGACACGCGCCTCGACCGGCTGCGAGAGAACCTCGCGCGGACCGGCCTTTCCGCCCGCATCGTGGTGGGCGACGCGCTGGAGCACCAGGACCGCTACGACGCGATCCTTCTCGACGCGCCCTGCACCGCGACGGGAACGATCCGGCGCCACCCCGACCTTCCCTTCGTGAAATCGGGTCGCGAGACCGAGGCCCTGACGCGGCTGCAGATGCACCTTCTCGACCATGCGCTGAGCCTTCTGAACCCCGGGGGGCGGCTGGTCTTCTGCACCTGTTCGCTGCTGCCGGTCGAGGGCGAGTTTCAGGTCAAGGCAGCGCTCAAGCGCCACGAGGGGCTGTCGGTCGTTCCGGTCGATCCGGTCTCGATTGGCGGTGACGCGGATTGGGCCAGCGCCGAGGGCGGCCTGCGCCTCTGGCCCGACATGTGGGCCGATCGCGGCGGGATCGACGGGTTCTACATGGCCTGCCTGACCCGCGGGGGCGCCGGTCCCGGCGAATGATCCGTGACAGGCCGGGGCCCGGTCTGTATCCTCGCCGCAAAACAATACGAGAGCAGGCAAACGGACCCGATGTCCGACACGGTGCCCCCCATGACCGGTGCGACCGGCGGCGCGCGCAGGCCGCGCGCGGCGGGCCTGACGCTGGCCGACCGCATGACGGCGCTGGGCGCGGGCTTCGGGCCGCGCGCCCGGGGGTTCCTCTGGCGGCCGGAACCGCGGTTTCCCGGCTCGGTCGTCGCGGGGCGGCAACTCATGGCCGGGAACTTCCGCTTCGCCGGTGCGCTGCTCGAGGCGCGCGACGCCAGCCCCTGGACGCTGACCCCACCCAGCTCGGCCTTCGCCGACGCGCTCCACGGGTTCGAGTGGCTCGGTGATCTCGCCGCCCTGCCGCAGGCGGAGGGACGCGCCACGGCGCAGGCCTGGGTGCTGGACTGGTCGCGGCGCTACGGGCGCGGATCCGGCCCGGGCTGGACCCCCGACCTGACCGGACGGCGCCAGATCCGCTGGATCAGCCACGCGCTCTTTCTGCTCAACGGCATGCCGCGCGCGGAGAACCGCGTCTTTCACCGCACGCTGGGGCGCCAAGCCGCGTTCCTGCTGTCGCGCTGGCGCAACGCCACGCCCGGCCGCGCGCGGTTCGAGGCGCTGACGGGGCTGGTCTATTCCGCCTGCACGCTCATGGGATGGGAGAAACAGCTTGCCCCGGCGCTCGACGCGCTGATCCGGGAATGCACCCGCGAGATCGACCCCGAGGGCGGCATCGCCACGCGCAACCCCGAGGACCTGCTGGAGGTCTTCATCCTGCTTACCTGGGTGTCGCAGCTTCTGGCCGATGCAGGCCACGCCCCCGCCCCCGCCGTCGATGGAGCGATCGGCCGGATCGCGCCCACGCTGCGCAGCCTGCGCCATCTCGACGGAAGCCTCGCGCGCGTCCATGGCGGCGGGCGCGGCGCACCGGGGCGGCTGGTGACGGCGCTGGTGCAGTCACGCGTCCGGCCCACGCAGGTCAAGGGGCTGGCGATGGGCTTTGCCCGCCTGACGCAAGGCCGCGTCTCGGTGATCGCCGACGCCGCTCCGCCCATGCTCGGCCCGCGAAGCACCACCGCCCATGCCGGCACGCTGAGCTTCGAGATGACCTCGGCCGACGATCCGCTGATCGTCAATTGCGGCTCGGGCACGCGCTTCGACCCACAGTGGCGGCTGGTGGGACGGGCCACCGACAGCCACTCCACGCTCGCCATCGAGGGCTATGCCTCCGCCCGTTTCGGGCCCGGCGCCTCGCAACGCGGCGACGAGCGCCCGCCGCTTGTGGATGGCCCCGTCGAGGTGCTGGCGCAGGAACAGGAGACCGAGACCGGGCATGGCGTGACGATGTTCCATGACGGATGGCGGCGCACGCACGGGCTGACGCATCTGCGCAACCTGACGCTGGAGGATGGCGGCACGCTCCTGCGCGGGGAGGATGCGCTGGCGGCCTTCACGCCCGCCGACCGCGCGCTGCTGGACGCCGCGTATCGCCGCCTGCCCGACGACACCGGCCTGCGCTACGCGATCCGGTTTCACCTGCACCCGGAGGTGCGCGCCTCCATCGATCTCGGCGGCACGGCGGTGTCGCTTGCCCTGCCCTCCGGCGAGACATGGGTCTTCCGCCATTCCTGCGCGGCGGAGCTGTCGCTGAGGCCCTCGATCTATTTCGACAGCCGGCGCCTTGCGCCCCGCGCGACAAAACAGATCGTTCTGTCCGCCCGCATGAAGGGCTATGGGGTGGTTCTGGGCTGGAGCCTGTCGCGCCCGATCGCCTTCATGCCGGCAAACCGGCTGCCGCCCGTCGCGCGCTCCGGCTCGCCCCGCTGAACCGCCCCCGCGCGCCGGAACAGGCGCCGCCACGCCAGAGGACCCGCACACGCCAATGTCTGCCGCCCCGACCAAAGCCCCGCTCCGCCGCGCCCTGATTTCCGTCTCGGACAAGACCGGCCTCGTCGCGTTCGCCACCGCGCTGGCGGAGCGCGGGGTCGAGCTTCTGTCGACCGGCGGCACCGCCGGCACGCTGCGCGAGGCCGGCCTGACCGTGACCGACGTCGCCGAGGTGACGGGTTTTCCCGAAATGATGGACGGCCGGGTCAAGACGCTGCACCCGAAGGTGCATGGCGGGCTTCTGGCGCTGCGCGACAACCCCGAGCATGTCGCCGCGATGGAGGCCCATGGCATCGGCGCAATCGACCTTCTGGTGGTGAACCTCTATCCATTCGAGGACACGGTAGCGGGCGGCGCGGATTACGCCACGGCGATCGAGAATATCGACATCGGCGGGCCCGCGATGATCCGGGCCGCGGCCAAGAACCACGCCCATGTGGCCGTGGTCGTCGATCCCGAGGATTACGGCACGCTCATCGCCGCGCTCGACGCGCATGACGGTGCGACACCCTACGAGCTCCGTCAGGCCCTTGCCCTGACGGCCTATGCGCGCACGGCGGCCTATGACGCGGCCGTGTCCACCTGGCTCGCCAAGGCCACCGGCGAGGCCACGCCCCGCCGCCGCGCCTTTGCCGGCACGCTGGCCACGTCGCTCCGCTACGGCGAGAATCCGCACCAGTCGGCAGCCTTCTACCTCGACGGCAGCGCGCGGCCCGGCATCGCCACGGCGACGCAGCACCAGGGCAAGGAACTGAGCTACAACAACATCAACGACACCGACGCGGCCTTCGAACTGGTGACGGAGTTCCACCCAGACGACGGGCCGGTCTGCGCGATCATCAAGCACGCCAACCCTTGCGGCGTCGCGCGCGGCGACACGCTGGCCGAGGCCTACGGCAAGGCCTTCGACTGCGACCGCACCTCGGCCTTCGGGGGAATCGTCGCGCTGAACCAGACGCTCGACGCGGACACCGCCGAACGGATCGCCGAGATCTTCACCGAAGTCGTGATCGCCCCGGACGCGACCGAGGGCGCAAAGGCCGTCTTCGCGAAGAAGAAGAACCTGCGCCTTCTGACCACGGGCGGCATTCCCTCGCCGACGGCGCCTGCGCTGACTTACCGGCAGGTGTCGGGCGGCATGCTGGTGCAGGACAAGGACGTCGGCCGCATCGAGGAGGAAACGCTGCGCGCCGTCACGCGCCGCCACCCCTCCGCGCGCGAGATGGCCGACATGATCTTTGCCTGGACGGTGGCCAAGCACGTGAAGTCGAACGCCATCGTCTACGCCAAGGATGGCGCCACGGTCGGCATCGGCGCGGGCCAGATGAGCCGCGTCGACTCCAGCCGCATCGCCGCGCGCAAGGCTCAGGACATGGCCGAGGCGCTGGGCCTGCCCGAAAGCCCCGCCAAGGGCGCGGTGCTGGCCTCGGACGCGTTCTTTCCCTTCGCCGACGGCCTGATGGCAGCCGCCGAGGCGGGCGCGACGGCTGTGATCCAGCCGGGCGGGTCCATGCGCGACGAGGAGGTGATCGCGGCGGCCGACGAGGCCGGGCTTGCCATGATCTTCACCGGCATGCGTCATTTCAGGCACTAGGGACAGGCGAATGCGGCTTCTCACCTTCTCGGCGATCCTGTGGTTCCTCGCCGACCAGATCAGCAAGCTGGCCGTCCTGCACTGGGCGGGCCTGCTGGAACGCGGCGTGATCGAGGTGTTTCCACCGCTGCTGGTCTTTCGGCTCGGCTACAATACCGGCATCAATTTCGGGCTCTTCTCGGGCGGACCCGAGGTGACGCGCTGGGTTCTGGTTGCCATCGCGCTCGCCATCTCGGCCTGGCTGATCTGGTGGGCGCGCACGGGCCTGACGCGGCCCATCGCACTGATCTCGGCGGGCGCCGTGATCGGCGGGGCGCTGGCCAACGCGCTCGACCGCGTGCTGATCGGTGCGGTCGTCGATTTTCTCAACATGTCCTGCTGCGGGATCGTGAACCCGTTCGCCTTCAACGTGGCGGATATCGGGATCGTCGCGGGCGCACTCGGTCTGCTGATCTTTGCCGACGCCCCGAAGAACGAGTCGTGACGAAGCCCGCGCGATGGGTTAGACGGAGCGTCGCAAAGGAGGGGCGCATGCCGCGACTGACAATATCCGCACTGCTGGGCGCATCCATGCTGACGCTTGTGGCGTGTTCCTCGGGAACGCCGCAGCTGATGAACCTGCGCAACACGGAGGAAGGCCCGGACGAGTTCGCGGTGCTGCCGACGGCCCCGCTCGAGGTCCCGGAAAATCTCGCTTCGCTGCCCGAGCCGACACCGGGCGCGCGCAACCGCGTCGATCCCGACCCGGAGGGCGACGCCATCGCCGCGCTCGGCGGGAACGCGGGCCGCGCTGGCGGCGCTGGCGCCAACCTGATGAACCACGCGACCCGTTTCGGCGTGAGCAGCGACATTCGCCCCGTGCTCGCCGCCGAAGACGAGGAGTTCCGCCGCCGCAACGACGGCCTCATCCTCGAGCGCATGTTCGGCACCAATGTCTATTTCGAAGCGTATCGACGGCAGGCGCTCGACCGCTACGCCGAACTCGAACGCCTGCGCCGGATGGGCGTGCGGACCCCCGCCGCACCACCGCCCGCCGAGTAGTGCACGCGTCACAGCTTCGTCAGCTCTGTTGATGCGGGCGCGCAGCCGCATATCTTTCGCGTCACACCTGTTGACCCTTTGGAGGGCCCCAATGCTGCGCCGTATCGCACTGACCCTGGTCGCGACACTCACCGTCGCCCTCACGTCGACCGTTCAGGCGGCCGAAAACGTCACCGAGTTCTTCCTCGAAAACGGCATGCAAGTCGTCGTGATCGAGGACCACCGCAGCCCCGCCGTCGTGCATATGGTCTGGTACCGCGCCGGCGCAGCGGACGAACCGCCCGGCGCGTCCGGCGTCGCGCATTTCCTCGAACACCTGATGTTCAAGGGCACGGATGAGCTTGAAAGCGGAGAGTTTTCGCGCATCGTGGAGGCGAATGGCGGCACCGACAACGCCTTCACCTCGTGGGATTACACCGGCTACATTCAGCGCGTGGCCGCCGACCGTCTCGGCCTTCTCATGGAGATGGAGGCCGACCGGATGCGCGACTTGCGCTTCGCCGACGAGGAGGTGGTGACCGAACGTTCCGTCATCATTGAGGAACGCGCCGAGCGGGTCGATTCGTCAGCCGGCGGGCTGTTCAACGAGCAGATGCGTGCGACACTTTTCAACAATCACCCCTACGGCATCCCGATCATCGGCTGGCGTCACGAGATGCAGGAGCTCGACCGCGCGGCGCTGATCGCCTTCTACGACGCGCATTACTGGCCCAACAACGCCGTGCTGATCGTGGCCGGCGACGTCACGCCCGACGAGGTGCGCAGGCTGGCGCAGGAACACTACGGCCCGATCCCCGCCAATCCCGACATCACCGCCCGCGCCCGCCCGCAGGAACCGCCGCAGATCGCCGACCGCCGGGTGATCTACGAGGACGAGCGCGTGGCCAATCCCTACGTGGCGCGCACCTACCTCACGCCCGCGCGGGAGCCGGGCGACCAGCGGCGCGCGGCCGCCCTGACCATGCTGGCCGAGATCCTCGGCGGATCCGGCCAGACCTCGGTCCTGGCCCGACAGCTGCAGGTGGAGGAGGAACGCGCGCTTTACGCCGCCGCCTTCTATGACGCCACCAGCTACGATCCCTCCAGCTTCAACATCGTGAACGTTCCGGTCCCCGGCGTTCCGCTGGAGGAGGCCGAGGCCGATCTCGACCGCACCATCGCCGAATTCCTCGAGAACGGGATCGACCCGGCACAGTTCGAGCGTATCAAGTTCCAGATCGAGGCGGCGCAGATCTACGAGGAAGACAACGTGCAGGGCCTTGCGCGCAGCTATGGCGTTGCGCTGACCAGCGGGCTGACGGTCGAGGATGTGGACACATGGCCCGACGTGCTGGCCGCCGTCACCATCGACGAGGTGATGGAGGAGGCGCGACGGCTCTTTTCCGAAACACGGTCGGTCACGGGCTACCTGATGCAGCCTGCCCCGGAATCCGCCGCTGACGAGGTGACGCAATGATCCCCCGCATCCTTGGACTGGTCACGGCCACTGTCCTGCTGCTGCCCGGCATCGCACGGGCCATAGACGTCCAGGAAGTCACCTCCCCCGGCGGGATCGAGGCGTGGCTGGTGGAAGATGACTCCATCCCCTTCGTCGCGATCGACATATGGTTCAACGGCGGTGCCTCGCTCGACGCGCCCGGAAAGCGTGGCGCGATCCACCTGATGACCGGGCTGCTGGAGGAAGGCGCGGGGGACATGGACGCGCGCGCCTTCGCCGAAGCGGTCGAGGGACTGGCCGCGAGCTTCGAGTTCGACGTCTACCGCGACGCGCTGACGGTGTCGGCGCGCATGCTGACCGAAAACCGGGAAGAGGCCGCCGAACTGCTGCGCGCTGCCCTCGTTTCGCCGCGCTTCGACGAGGACGCGGTGGAACGGGTGCGCGGGCAGGTCCTGTCGATCATCGACGGCGATGCGCGCGACCCCGACGAGATCGGGAGCGAGACCTTCAACGCGCTGGCCTGGGGCGAGCATCCCTATGGCAGCGCGCTGGAAGGCACGCGGGAAAGCGTCGGCGCGCTGACGCGGGACGACCTCGCCGAGGCCCACCGCGCCGTTCTGGCCCGAGACCGCGTGATCGTGGGCGCCGCCGGCGACATCACGGCGGAAGAACTGGGGCTTCTGGTCGACCGCATCCTCGGCGAATTGCCGGAAACCGGCGCGCCAATGCCCGGGATGGCGGAGTACCAGCTGCCGCCGGGCACTACGGTCGTCGACTTCCCGTCCCCCCAATCCGTGGCTCTCTTCGGGCATGAGGGCATCGCCCGCGACGATCCGGATTTCTTCCCGGCCTTCGTGTTGAACCAGGTCCTGGGCGGCGGCAACTTCCGCTCCCGCCTGATGCAGGAGGTGCGGGTGGAACGCGGCCTGACCTATGGCGTCTATTCCTTTCTCGGCCTTTCCGAATACGGGCAGACGCTCGGCGGGCGCTTTTCATCGTCCAACGAACTCGTGGCCGAGGCGATCGAGGTGATCCGCGCAGAGTGGACGGATCTTGCCGAGAACGGCGTGACGGATGAGGAACTGGAGGCCGCGCAACGCTTCCTCACCGGGGCCTACCCCTTGCGCTTCGACGGCAATGGCCGGATCGCGGGCATCCTGGCGGGAATGCAGGCCGACGGCATGCCCGTCGACTACATCGCGACGCGCAACGACCGCGTGGACGCGGTGACCGCCGAAGACATCCGCCGCGTCGCCGCCCGCCTCCTGCAGCCCGAAGATCTTCATTTCGTGGTGGTTGGCCACCCCGAGGGGCTGGAGCCGTCGAACTAACCCGGCGCGCGCTGCGGACCTTTCCGAATCCCGCCGGGGCATGCTAGGTATCGTGGCATGCCCCTCGGCGACCCCAACATACACCCCTCTGAGGCCACCACGCGCCCGGTGATCCGACAGCTCGACGATGCCGCGATCAACCGGATCGCGGCCGGAGAGGTGGTGGAACGGCCCGCAAGCGCCGTGAAGGAACTGGTGGAAAACGCGCTCGACGCAGGCGCCGCCCGCATCACGGTCGAGGTGGCGCAGGGCGGCAAGACCCTGATCCGCGTGACCGACGACGGCTGCGGCATGGGGCCAGACGACCTGCCGCTCGCCCTGTCGCGCCATGCCACGTCCAAGATCGACGGCACGGACCTTCTGAACATCACCAGCTTCGGCTTCCGGGGGGAGGCGCTGCCATCGCTGGGCGCCGTGGGTCGCCTGACGATCACCAGCCGCGCGGAAGGGGCGCCCGCACACCGCGTCGAGGTGTCCGGCGGCGCGATGGGTCCGGTCAGGCCCGCCGCCCTGACCCGTGGCACTGTAGTGGAACTGCGCGACCTCTTTCACGCCACACCCGCGCGGCTGAAATTCCTGCGCTCCGACCGGGCCGAGATGCAGGCGATCACCGACGTGATCAAACGCCTCGCCATGGCCGAACCGGGCGTGTGCTTCACCCTGAAGGAAGCCGAGGCCGACCGCGTCGTCTTCCGCGCCGAGGCAGCGCAGGGCGAGCTCTTCGAGGCGCTGCACACGCGGCTGGCCACGGTGCTGGGCCGTGACTTCGCCGACAACGCCCTGCCCATCGACGCCGAGCGCGAGGGCATCCGCCTGACCGGTTACGCCGCGCTGCCGACCTATTCGCGCGGGTCTGCCGTGGCGCAGTACCTCTTCGTCAATGGCAGGCCGGTGCGCGACAAGCTTCTGGTGGGGGCGCTGCGCGCCGCCTACATGGATGTGCTCAGCCGCGACCGCCACCCGGCGGCGGCGCTCTTCATCGACTGCCCGCCCGAGCGGGTGGACGTGAACGTGCACCCGGCGAAATCCGAAGTGCGCTTTCGCGAACCGGGCATCGCGCGCGGGCTGATCGTCTCGGGCCTGCGCCACGCTCTGGCCGAAGCGGGGCACCGCGCGTCGAGCACCGTCGCAGGCGCGACCCTCGGAGCCTTCACGTCCCAGGCAGGCCCGCGCGTCTACCAGATGGACCGGCCGTCGCGCGGCGCGCTCGCCTCGGCGGCACGCTGGCAGGCGCCCGGATTGTCCGAGGAACAGGCGGGCTGGTCCCTGCCCGAGACCGCGACGCCATCCTCCCGCGTGGAGGCCGTGGTCGACGAGGACCCCGCCCAGACGCGGAACCCGCTTGGTGCCGCCCGCGCGCAGCTGCACGAGAATTACATCGTCGCGCAGACCGGGACCGGCGTCGTCATCGTCGACCAGCACGCGGCGCATGAGCGGCTGGTCTACGAACGGCTCAAGCGACAGCGGGCCGAAACGGGCGTGGCGCGGCAGGCGCTCCTGATCCCCGAGATCGTGACGCTGGGCTCCGATGCCGAGCGGCTTCTGGACATGGCCGGGGAGCTTGCGGCGCTGGGCCTCGTGATCGAGTCGTTCGGCCCGGGAACCCTCGCCATCCGCGAAACGCCCGCGATCCTCGGAACCGTCAACGCCGAGGCGATCCTGCGCGACATCCTCGACGAGCTGGACGACGCGGGCGGCGCCACCACGCTGCAATCCCGGCTCGACGCGATCCTCAGCCGGATGGCCTGCCACGGCTCCGTCCGTTCGGGCCGCCGGATGAGCGCCGAGGAGATGAACGCACTCCTGCGCGAGATGGAGGCCACGCCTCATTCCGGCCAGTGCAACCACGGGCGGCCGACTTATGTGGAGCTGAAAATCGCGGATATCGAAAGGCTTTTCGGACGCACATGATACAGATCGGCGGCATCACCCTCGACTTCTCCGACCCGGCCGTCATCGCGGGCGCAGCGGCGGCGGCCGTGTTGCTGCTTCTCCTGATCCTGTCGTTTTCCGCACTGCGCGCCGCCAACCGCTCCGCCCGCGCGATGGAGCCGCTGGCGCGGCATCTCGGCACCTTGGGCCATACGGTGCAGGGGCTGGGGCAAGGGCAGGAACGCCTCGCCGGCGGTCTCAGCCATGTCTCCGACATGCAGGCGCGCGCGCAGGCCTCGATGCTCGAGGCGATGGAGCGGCGGCTGGAGGAGGTGCAGAAAGGCATGTCCGAGACGTTGCACGGCACCTCCACCCGCACCGCCCGCTCGCTGGGAGAGCTTCAGCAGAAGCTGGAGCAGATCGATCGGGCGCAGGCCAAGATCGAGAAGCTTTCGGGCGATGTGCTGTCGCTTCAGGACATCCTGTCGAACAAGCAGACGCGCGGCGCCTTCGGGGAAATCCAGCTCAACGATATCGTGTCCAAGGCCCTGCCGTCGGACGCCTATTCGTTTCAGACGACGCTCTCGAACGGCAAGCGCGCCGATTGCCTGATCCACCTGCCCCACCCGCCCGGGCCCATCGTGATCGACGCCAAGTTCCCGCTGGAGGCCTACGAGGCGCTGGTCAATGCCGACGGGCCCGAGGCGCAGACCCGCGCGCTCCGCGATCTGGGCGCGGCGGTGAAGGTCCATATCAAGGCCATTGCGGAGCGCTACATCCTCGATGGCGAAACCGCCGACGGGGCGTTGATGTTCCTGCCGTCGGAGGCGGTTTACGCGGAACTCCATGCGCGGCTGCCGGAGGTGGTGCGCACGGGCTTCGACGCGCGGGTCTGGATCGTGTCGCCGACCACCTGCATGGCGACGCTCAACACGATGCGCGCGGTGATGAAGGACGCGCGGATGCGCGAACAGGCCGGTGAGATCCGCAAGGCGCTGAGGCTGCTGCACCGCGACGTGGAGATCATCGAGGAACGCGCCGGCAAGCTCGAGACGCATCTGCGGCAGGCGGGCGACGATGTCTCTGGGCTGCTGACGGCCAGCGCGCGCGCGGGCAAACGCGCCGAGCGGCTGGATCATTTCGACTTCGAGGAGCTGGCCCCGGACGCCAGCGGTACACCCGGCGTGGTTCCTCTGCAGCGGCCTTGAGAACCGAATTTTCGCACGAAAATTCGCACCGCCATGCTCCGGCCCCGTGGTCCCTTCGACCGAAAAGACACGGGCGCATGGCCGATCGGCCTTCGGAAAGACCTTCCCGTTTTGCGTCGACGCCGCCCTCGGTTAACCTTCCTCCACCGGCCGCGCCTTCAGAGGGCCGGCAAACGAAGGGGAGATAGTGGAACGATGGGAAAACGTGACGAGTTGATCGCACAATATGCCGAGGACCTGCGCAGCAAATGCGGCATGGAACCGGACATGGACCTTCTGACGAAGGTGACGATCGGGTGCGGTCCGGCAATATACGATGCCGACGCCTCGACGGTCGCCGCCACCCAGCCGGGCGAGATCGAGACGGTCAAGAAGAACTTCCTGATGAAGAAGCTGGGCCTGGCCGACGGCGCCGCCCTCGACAGCGCGATCGACAGCGTGATCGAGACCTATGGCAAGTCCGAGCGAAACAAGTACCGCGCCGTCGTCTACTACATGCTCGTCAAGCATTTCGGCAAGGAGAGCGTCTACGCCTGAGCAAGGCAGGACGCACGACCCCAAAGGCCCGCCGTCCCCGGCGGGCCTTTCCGCTTCAATGGCGGGCGCTCGCTCCGCCGCATTCGAGACAATTCCGGCACGCTTCGCCTTTGCACGGGTGCCTGGCGATCGGTAATCTCATGTCCATGCCCTTGCCAGGACGGCGGGCCCGACATTCGAACACGCGCGAGTGCCAGTATGCGTGTGGGTGATGGAGGGTCCTGCCCGGCGGGACCCTCCTTTTTTTTCCCGAAACCTACAGCCCGCCCATGGCACGCACGATCCGCCATTCCGCCTCGGTCACCGGCTGCACCGAGAGGCGCGAGTTCTTCACCAGCACCATCTCGGCCAGTTCCTCCCGCGCCTTGATCTGGTCGAGCGTCACCGGTGTCGGCAGCGGCTCCACGGCCTTGATGTCGACGCACTCCCATCGATCGTCATCCGTGGTGGAATCCGGATGCGCTTCGGCGATCACCTCGACGATGCCAACGACCGCCTTTTCGGATTGCGAATGGTAGAAGAACCCCAGATCGCCCACCTCCATCTCGCGCATGAAGTTCCGCGCCTGGTAGTTGCGGACGCCGTCCCATTCCTCGCCCGCGTCGCCCTTCGCCACCTGCTGATCCCAGGACCATGTGGAGGGTTCGGATTTGAACAGCCAGTAACGCATCGGGGTCACTCCGGTTTGAGGGGCCGCGCCAGAAGGGTATCGAGCGCGGCGGCAAAGTCGAGCCTTCCGTCGGCCAGCGCCGCCACCACGTCGGTGATCGGCGTCTCCAGCGACGGGTCGGCGGCGATGCGCCGCGCGGTGTGCAGTCCCTCGACCGTCATTGCCGGATCGACCCCTGCCCCGGTCGCAAGCGCCATGCCATAGCGGAAGTTGCGCGATTTTTCCGACGCGCAGGTGAGCACGAGGTCCCCAAGGCCCGAAAGCCCGGTCAGGGTTTCCGCCTGCGCCCCGCGCGCCGAGGCGACCCGGCCCATCTCGGCGAAGCCGCGCGCGATGATCGCAGCCCGCGCCGAATCGCCCAGCCCCGCGCCGATGGCCGCGCCCGCGGCGATCGCCACCACGTTCTTCAGCGCGCCGCCCAGTTCCGCCCCGATCACATCCGTCGTGCGGTAAAGCCGCAGGCCCGGCGTCGACAGGACCTCCTGCAACATGGCGCCCGTTTCGTCCTCCTCGCAGGCCAGCGTCAGGGCCGTGGGCAGGCCCGCCGCGATATCCACGGCAAAGCTCGGGCCGGTGAGTTGGGCGACCCGTCTCTGCGGCGCATGGCGGCGGATCAGCGCCGTGGGGCCGAGCCCCGTTTCCATGTCGATCCCCTTGGCGCAGGAGACGAGGCAGGGCGCGTCCGGACGGGTGGCCTCGATCATCGCGCCAAGCGACTGCGTCGGCACCGCGATCAGCGCGATGTCTGCGTCGATGCGCGGGTCGCCCGTGACCCGGACCGCCCCGGGCAGGCGGGTGCCGGGCAGACGGGGTACCTCGCGGCTCGCGGCCATCTGGGCTGCGCCGGAGCGCGCCCATAGCGTCACGTCCCGGCCTGCCGTCGCATAGGCCACGGCAAGCGCCGCGCCGAAGGCCCCCGCCCCGTAGATCGCCAGCCGGATCATGCCTTGGCGCCCTTCTTGCCCGATCCGACCAGGGGCGCAGCCGATTTGTCGAGGGGCCAGCGCGGGCGCGCGGAGAGCGTCATGTCGCTGGTCACGCAGGCCTCGAAGGACAGGAGCCCCGCATAGGCGATCATCGCTGCATTGTCGGTGCAGAGCGCCAGCGGCGGCGCCAGAAGCGGCAGGCCCGCAGCCTCCGCCACGGCCTCCAGCCTGCCGCGCAAGGTGGCGTTGGCCGCGACGCCGCCCGCGACGGCAAGCGCCGTGACGCCGTCTTGCGCCTCCAGCACGCCGGCGGTCTTCGCGGCCAGCACATCGGCGACGGCCGCCTGAAAGCCCGCGCAGATATCGGCGCGGTCCTGCTCCGTCAGGCCGCCCTTATCCTCGGTCAGCCGGTCGCGGACGCGCAGGACCGCCGTCTTGAGCCCGGAAAAGGACATGTCGCCGCCGGGACGGTCGATCAGCGGGCGCGGGAAACCGAAGCGCGCGGGATCGCCGCGCCGCGCTTCGGCCTCGACCGAGGGGCCGCCGGGCTGCGGCAGGCCCAGAAGCCGCGCGACCTTGTCGAAGGCCTCACCGGGTGCGTCGTCGATTGTGCCGCCGAGCCGCACGAAGGTGTCCCAACCGTCGACGCGCAGGATCTGGCAATGCCCGCCGGAGACGAGCAACAGCAGGTACGGAAACGCCACACCGTCCGTCAGGCGCGGCGTCAGCGCGTGGCCGGCAAGGTGGTTCACACCGATCAGCGGCTTGCCGAGGCCCATCGCTAGCCCCTTCGCCATCATCACGCCCGACAGGACGCCACCGATCAGGCCCGGCCCTGCGGTGACGGCAATCGCACCGACCTGCCGAAGCGCGACCCCGGCCTCCTCCAGCGCCCTCTCGGCCGCGAGGTCCAGCCGCTCGGCATGGGCGCGGGCGGCGATCTCGGGCACGACTCCGCCGTAGCGCGCGTGCAGGTCGGCCTGTCCGATCACCACCGAGGACAGGATGTCCGGTGCATCCGCCGGACCGCGCAAGACTGCCGCCGCCGTGTCGTCACAGCTCGATTCAAGGCCAAGGATGAGGACGTCTTTGCTCAAGGCGGCATGTCCGATGCGTTGTCAGGCGGGTGGGGGGCAGGTAACACTCCGCCCGATGGCTGACAATGACGACGCGCGGCCCCGGGCCACCCTGCTTCTGACGCGCCCGCGCGCCATGTCGGAGCGTTTAGCCGCCGAGATCGCCGAACGCGACCTGCCGGTCGATATCGTGATCGCCCCGCTGATGGAGATCGTGCCGGCGGATGCGCCGCCGCCGCTTGCGGCTGACACGGACGTCATCTTCACCTCGTCGCAGGCCGTCGCCCGGGCAGGCCCCGGAGACGGACGCCGCGCATGGTGCGTCGGCGCCCGCACCACCGAGGCGGCGCGGGCCGCCGGTTTCGACGCCGTCCTCGCCGGCGCCTGCGCCGATGAACTGGTGGCGCGGCTGCGCAAGGAGCGTCCGACCGGCCCGATGGTGCACCTGCGCGGCCGGCACCAGCGCGGGGACGTGGCCAAACGGCTCCACGACGCGGGCCTGTCGGTGACGTCGCATGTGCTTTACGATCAGGTGGAGGTTCCACCCGATGCGGCCTTCACCACGGCGTTGGGGCGCACGCCGCTGTGTGTTCCGCTTTTTTCACCGAGAAGCGCGGAGCTTTTCGTAACGGCCGCGAAAGGTCTGTGGGAGCCAGCGCCCGATGACACGATCCTCGCCCTCAGTGCCGCCGTGAAGGCCACCCTGCCGCCGGAATGGGCCGAAAAAACACTTGTCTCCGACCACCCGGACGGGCCGTCGATGATTGACGCGGTCACGCGACGGATTTTCCCCTAGCAGTGATTTCGGCGGCGTGACACGGTATCAGAGGCTGACTCGGCCCATGCGTCAAAGTATGTAGATGCGCGGGTCTGTAAACAAATGAAGGGAAGGTGGCGTGGCGAGACGATCCTCCAAACGCGCAAGCGGAACCGGCAAGGAAACCGAGGCGCAGGATGCGGTGACCGAAGAAGCGGTGGAGGCCGCGTCGACCGAAACGGAGCATCCCGAGACCGACACCGCCGGGGAAACCACGGCCGAGGCAGCGGACGCGCCCGGCACCAGCGGCAAGGCGCCGGACAGCGCCGAGACGCTGTCAGAGGACACGTTATGGCCAGAGGACAAGTCTGGAGACGAGGCAAGGGACGCCACGGTCGAGGCGGCCGGGCCCGTCTCCGGGGAGGTTGAGGACACCGACGCGCGGACCGACGCCGTGGAGAACGCCGAAGAAAGCGCCAATGCCAGTTCTGAGGGAGTAGCCTCGGACGACACCGGGACGGCAGAAACGGCAGAAACCCGCGAAGAGACCCGCGAAGAGAAGGTCGAAGCGACGGCCGAGGAAACGCCTCCGCCCGCTGATCAGGCCCCGCCCCCGACGCAGACCGTGGTGGAAAAACGCGGCCCGGGCTTCGTCCCGCTTGTTCTCGGCGGTGTCGTGGCCGCCGGCATAGGCTACTTCGCCAGCATGTCGGACCTGCTGCCCGGGTTCGGGACGTCGGACACCACCACGGAAATCGAAATGGCGCTGGCCCAGCAGTCCGAGGCGCTGGCCGTTCTGCAAGAACAGGTGGCAGATCTCGACGCGGCTGAGCCGCCGAGCGTCGATCTGACCCCGGTGACCGATGAGATCGCCGCGCTGAGCGCCCGCATCGATGAGACCGCCGGCACGATCGGCACGCTGAACGAGCGGGTCGCCACCCTGGAGGAGCGCCCCGTCTTCACCGGTGATGTCACCGCCGACGCGGCCGAGGCCGCCGAGGCCGTAGCCGCCATGGAAGACCAGATGCGCGCCCAGGAGGAAGAGGCCGCGCGCCTCGCCGCCGAGGCCGAGGACGCCCGGCGCGCCGCCGAGGAAGCCGTCGCGGCCGCCGAGGCCGAAACCGCCGAGGCCATGGCCGCCGCCGAGGCCGAAGCGCAGGCCGCCATGGCCGCCGCCGAGGCCGAGGCCGCCGTGAACGAACTCCGCCTCGCCGTAACGCGGGGCGAGCCCTTCGCCGAGCCGCTGGCCGCCGTGGCCGAGGTCACCGACATCCCCGAGGCGCTGAGTGCTGCCGCAGATAGCGGCGTGCCCAGCCTGGAATCGCTGCAGGATGGCTTCCCGGCCGCCGCGCGCGCGGCCCTTCCCGTGGCCCTGCGGGAAACGGCGGGCGAGGGCGCCGTCGACAGGTTCACCGCCTTCGTGCAGGGACAGATCGGCGGACGGGCCATCGCGCCGCGCGACGGCGACGACCCCGATGCGGTCCTGTCGCGCGCGCAGGCGGCGGTGTCCGCGGGCGATCTCGAGACCGCGCTGGCCGAGATCTCGGCGCTGCCCGAGGGCGCGCGGAACGAAATGGCCGGCTGGATCGCCGATGCCGAAGCCCGAACCGCCGTCGTCGCGGCGCTTGATACCGTGACGGATGCCGTCGCGGGCGCGAATTAAGGGGGAGACGGCATCATGCTCTGGTCCTTGCTCAAAGTGCTGATCTTCATCGCCATCGTCGCGGGTCTCGCGTTCGGCGTGGGCTACCTGACCGAAATCGACGACGTCGCGCTGCTGACCGTCGCCGGGCGTGAATTCATCCTCACGCCGCTTGTGGCGATCGTTCTGGCGCTGGTTCTGCTCCTGTCGGTCTGGCTGCTGTTCAAGGCGGTCGGCCTGATCGTCGCGACGCTGCGGTTTCTCAACGGCGACGAGACGGCCATCAGCCGCTATTTCAACCGCCGCGCGGAACGCAAGGGGTTCGAGGCGCTGGCGGAGGGCATGATGGCGCTGGCGGCGGGAGAAGGGCGGCTGGCGATCCGCAAGGCCGAACGCGCCGAGAAATACCTCCAGCGCCCGGAACTCACCAAGCTGGTGCTTGCGCAGGGCGCCGAGATGGCGGGCGATCCGGCACTCGCGGCCAAGACCTACAAGGCGCTGGTGGCCGACAACCGGACCCGCTTCGTCGGCGTGCGCGGCCTGATGAAACAGAAGCTTGACGCGGGCGACACCGACACGGCCATGAAGCTCGCCGAGAAGGCGCTGGCGCTGCGCCCGAAGAACGAAGAGGTGCAGACGACGCTCCTGCAGCTTCAGGCGCGCCACGAGGACTGGGCAGGCGCGCGCGCGACGCTGGCCAAGGCGCTGAAGACCGGCAACGTGCCGCGCGACCTGCACAAGCGACGCGACGCGGTTCTCGCGCTGGCCCATGCGCGCGACGCGATGGGCGAGGGCAAGATCGCCGAGGCCACGCGGGATGCGACCGAAGCCAACAGGCTTGCCCCTTCTCTCGTGCCGGCGGCGGCCATGGCCGCGCGGCTGGCCATCGCCGAGAAGAAACCGAAGGTCGCAACCAAGATCCTCAAATCCGCCTGGTCCACGGACCCGCACCCCGATCTCGCGGCGGCCTTCGCCGAGATCGCGCCGAACGAGACGCCCGATGAGCGCCTGAAGCGGTTCCGGCCGCTGCTGGCGATGCATTCGGGCAACCCCGAGACCAAGCTGCTGGAGGCCGAGCTTCAGATCGCGCGGGAGGATTTCCCGGCCGCGCGCCGCGCGCTCGGCGATCTGGCCGAGACGCATCCCTCAGCGCGCTCGCTCACGCTCATGGCCGCCATCGAGCGGGGCGAAGGCTCGGAAGACCGGATCGTGCGGGCGTGGCTGGCGCGCGCCGTGACGGCCTCGCGCGGGCCGCAATGGATTTGCGGCAATTGCGGGCATGTCCATGCCGAATGGCGCCCCGTCTGCGCCAATTGCGAGAGTTTCGACACGCTAAGCTGGGAAGAGGCGCCGCAATCCGAGGCAGCCCTTGCAGGCCCGGCGCAGATGCTTCCGCTGATCGTCGGTGCTTTGGAAGACAAAAGCAGCGAGGTCGTCGAAAACGCGGACACGGTGGAGGTCGAGGACGCTGTCGCCTCAAGGGACGGCGCCGAGGAACCCGCATCGCAGGACGCCACAGAGAACGGCGAGGAACGCGCGCCGGCGGAGGCCGCCCGATAGGCTCGAAAAAAAAGGCATCGTTTCCCAGTTGCCGAGACCGCGCCGGTCCGCTAAACGAGCCGCCGGTGCCGCCGCACAGCCGGAAATGGCGCGCAAACCGGGATCGGCGGTTAACGCCGGCCCATGCGCGCCCCAAGATGCCAGGCACCGGAGAAGAGTATCGGCCCGACACGGGCCGGCACGCCGCTGTAGCTCAGCTGGTAGAGCACGTCATTCGTAATGATGGGGTCGGGGGTTCGAGTCCCTTCAGCGGCACCACTCTTCTCTCGATATCCGGAAGAAAACATTAGATTTCGGCAGGTTGCGTGAGCGGCGGGACCACTTTTGGGACCGCTTTCGGGACCACTCGCGTCAATACTCCCTCTAACGGTTTGCTTCGCGGCGGTGCAGCGCACCTTCCTTGAAGCGGTCGTTGAACCTGGACAATCGGGCCGGAATCCAAACCTGCCGTTCGCCACGCGGGATTCGGATGGCTGACGCGCGGGACAATGCAGACCGATGCATCCGCAGCGTCAGCGACCGCCCAGATCGCTGCACGCCAGCCAACTGGCCGCTGCAGAAAGGCTTGGTGTGAGCTACGTGCGCCGATCCTATCATCGCGGGGCCTCCATTGTCTCAAGGGATTTAATAGACCCAAAACAATTGCTTGCGCACGGTTCTTGAACAAGATCTGACCGAAGTGGTCGGCTCAAATTGCCTCCAGGCTCATGCTCACGAAAGAAGCAATCACCGTTTTGGGGTATGGTGCCGGCGGTGCATCCTGGGAAACACGATCTCCGGCACATGGAGTTCCGTGCGGACACTTTTTTTGGCCAAGAATGGCCTCCCCAATCTCACGATTTTGCCATTTTCTTAAAGCACGTTAACCAAACCTCAAGCATTGAGAGGACTGGGCGTGTCTCCGAGACCTGCACATACTGCGGCAAACCATGATCCGGTTAGCGAGCCGACAGATCCACTCAGCATCTTGATTGTTGATGATGATCCCGACGCATGCGCAATTCTCTCTTTGGCTCTCGAAGCAAGCGGCACCTATGATGTAACGGTCGCACAAAGCGCGACAGAAGCACTCGACGCGATAAAAAGTAGGCACGAGCCTTTCAACGGCGTCTTTCTTGATATTCGCATGCCGAAGATCACCGGCTTTGAGTTGTGCTCGATCATCCGGAGCACTTCGGGCTATAGCAATGTGCCCATTATCATGATCACGGGAATGACTGAGCAGAGCTACCTTCAGGCCGCATATGTCGTTGGCGCTGACGACTATATAGAAAAACCGTACGATCTTAACGAGATTCCTGCGCGCTTTTCTCGAGCCAGAAAGAAGCGCGCCCATCTTGTTCATGGCCCAGTGGGTCACAGTTCAAGTGGACGCGTAGTTTTAAGCGTCGTCCAGGGCGCGTCCATTTAATCGGGTAGCGCCGCTGAAACGATCGAACGATCGGCTTGAATACCGATGCCGGCACCATGATCAATCCCGGAAGCTAAGCGGCGGTCAGACGCTGACTTATGGCTTTCGCAGAAGATCCGTTTTGCCATTTATTGCTCGGGCGCCGCGTCCATCTTGTTGAATACGGCGCTTCCTGGCGAGGAAATGGGGCGATATTCCTGCTTTTTTCTCAATCTGGACCAATTGTTGATACCTCGATTTGCGAAAACCGCAGGAAGAACGGGGACCGTGCACGCGGGTAAAAGAGCCCCGCAAGAAAACTTGAAGGAAGGCAGTAGCCTTGAGAAAAAAAGCTCTTCACCGATTTGGGCTTCACTCCGTGGTTTACCTCTCAATTGCCGGGGCGGTATCTGCCGCGGTTCTTGTCTCTGAACGAACGAGATTGGAGGATCTGCAGGCGGAGCAACGCGCCGACGTCAATGAGGTCCTCGGAGCGCTTTCGCGAAAGCTCGCAATTGCGCTAACGCGCAAGACTGTCGCAGCTTCAGGAATTGCGCAAACCGTATCTTTATTGCCGACGGTCAGCCAGGAACAGTTCTCGTCCATCTCCGAAGGAGTCGTCTCAAACGACCCTTCCATCGTGTCGGTGTCCCTTATCCGCGATTGGCGCATTTCGCACAAATACCCGTTCGAGGGCAATCCCAACCCAGTTGGCGCCGACCTCAGCGAGTCATTGGAAGGCATCGACGCGATCAACAGCGTCCATCACGAAAGTGTCGGGATAGTGCAAGGACCCTTGCGGCCCCTCCTTGGGTCGGATGGTTTTATAATTTGGCAGCCCGTGTTTTTGCCTCAGATCGAAAACTATTTTGCCACAGCACAGGTACCTGAGGAGTTGTGGGGTTTCGTCTTGATGGCTTTTGAGGCTGAGTCCTTTCTTGCGGAGATCGGTATCGTACGTATTGGTTCGGACTATGAGATCGCAATTCTCGATCCCTTGGGTTCCGTTCAGGGTGAAGTGATTGGGAATGCTGCGGTATTCGAGTTGAGCCCGTCCTACAGCGAGGTTAATTCTTCATTGGGCACTTGGGACATTGCGGTGGCTCCGGCGGGAGGTTGGGTTTCCTCGCTGCCCTATCCCTGGCCAATACGTATCATGGCCCTCTTTGTGGCTGCCGTCCTATCCTTGCTCGCACGGCAAACCCTCCTTCTGGGGGAGGCGCAAAAAAGGGATGCCCAAAGGCTGACGACGGCGATCAATACCCTGCCGGACGGATTCGTTCTCTATGACGAGGACGATCGCCTCGTCGTTTGCAACGAACAATATAAGGATATTTATCGAAAAAGTGCGGCTGCAATGACACCTGGCACGTCTTTTAGATCAATCTTGGAATACGGACTTTCAAACGGACAATATGCCGAGGCTGAGGGTCACGAGCAGGAATGGCTCGAGAAGCGGCTTGAACAACACACGCGCGACGAGGGCTTCGTGGAGCAAGAGCTGGAAGACGGTCGCTGGCTTCGCATCATTGAGCGCGCCACACCGGACGGCAGCAGGGCCGGCCTAAGGGTGGACATAACCGAAAGCAAAAAGAGCGAAAAAAAGCTTGAAATGCTGCTCAATCGCAACCCGGCAATCGTGATGTCGCAAGGTCGTGACTGGAAAATCCAAACCTGTTCGGACGCTTGGACACAACAGTTTGGCTACACCAGAGAAGAAACGGTTGGTCGCGATCTCACGGAGTTCATTGCTCCTGAAGACACTGCCAAATACGGGCTTTTTCGCGAGAATGGAGCTCTGCCTAAAAAGGATTTTTCTTCAATAAAGAAAAGTATCTTGAAAATAGAAACAAAATCAGGCGATCAACGTTCCGTTGAACTTCAATCAATTGTCGAAACCAACAAAGGCGAATGGCTGAATCTTATAGCGATAACAGACATTACACCGATCGTACGGGCGAAAGATGACTTGGAACGGCTCGTTGAGAACGATGAGCTTACCGGCCTATTGTCACGACGTGGGCTTCAGCGACGTTTCGCAGATGGTCAGCGAAAGAATAGCATTGGCTTCTTCCTCGTCGACCTTGATCATTTTAAGTCCGTTAATGATGGGTATGGGCATGAGGCCGGCGATGACCTCCTCAAAGCTATCGCCGAGAGCCTTTCAAGAATTTCGGACAAAATGGGATATGCGATCCGCCTAGGTGGAGAAGAGTTTGCCTTGGTTCGCCCTTGGAATGGCTGGCGTGAGGCAGGCAGTTTTGCCGAGGAGCTTCGAAAAACACTTGAGCAGACTTCCATTGACTACCATGGGAAACTGATTCAGCGCTCCGCAAGTATTGGTTACGTCGAAATTGGAACAGGTGATAAGATTTCCGATCGTATGCATCTTGCGGATCTGGCGCAACGTGAGGCCAAAATGACAGGACGCAACAAGTGCCTCGCTGCCGACAGGGAACTTCTAAGGTCGTTGGAAGATCGTGGCGCGTTCATCAAGAACGACCAGATTCAGGCCGCTTTGTTGTCGGGTGAACTGATCTACGAAATTCAGCCAATCGTGGACGCTCGATCCGATCGGTTGACGGGTTTCGAAGCACTTATTCGGTGGTACAAGCCTAATGGCGAAGTCATCATGCCCGACAAATTCATTCAGACACTCCACGAAGTCCTCCGCCAGCCTCACTTCAGCAAGTTCAAGGAAAAGCTTCGCCTAGATGTGATCGAACAACTGATAGGCTTCGCTGGGTCGTACGTCGGTTTCAATTTTTTTCTTGATGAGATTGCTTATCCGGGCGCTGCAGAGGCCATCGACGGGGTATTTGGCGAAGCGCTCGGCAGGACGAAAAAGCGGATGCTGATCGAGATTTCCGAGCGAGCTTTCCATTCGAGATTGGACATGGAAATGCTTGTCAGCGAACTGAAGAAACTGCGTGACCGAGGCTATCTGATCGCCCTTGATGATTTCGGTGTCGAGTCTAGCAATATTCAGCGCCTGCTGCAATTTCCAATCGATGTTGTCAAGCTCGACAAGAGCCTCGTCAGTGGGATCTTGGAGAGTGATCGTCAGCGGAAAGCAATTTACTCAATCGCACACATGATCGAAGCCCTAGACCTTATTTGCATTGTAGAGGGTGTTGAAACCGAAGAGCAGTCCCACGTGCTTCAAGCCATGGGGTTGGTTGTGCAGCAGGGATTCTTTCATGCACGGCCGGGCTTGCCGCGAGATATTGCTCAACGCCTAGGATACAACGTTGCGAATATTTCGCCCCCCGCGCAATCCCTCGCGGTGATGTAAAGCCTGCGCCAGCTTTGAAGGCAAAGGCATATGCAAAAGAGCCGTTTCACCGATCCGGATCGAAAGGCGGTTGAGATCGTCTGACGTGAGCGACAGTCTGTGTGGCCAGTTCATCCTTGGAGGTGTGCCAAACAACAACAGGTCTGACGAAGGTCCCGAGTTCGTGCCCGCTGCGTGGGAACGCGACCAGGTGTCGGGCGAAGGCTTCAGCCGCAAAGCTGCCGCGCGCCTGCATACCACTCCATTACCGAATTGAGGTGCCCCTAGTTTCCTAGACACCTGCCTCATTCAGTTTCTGCTGTCTGATCTCGAAATCAACGGGCGACAGCATGCCGTTGTTCGTGTGCTTGCGCTTTGTGTTGTAGAACAGCTCGATGTAT